>Ga0181529_10001217_pt1 | contig 34527 bp, 26 predicted proteins | sample PEATcosm2014_Bin_36_FD_119763 | JGI IMG/M metagenome (GOLD analysis project Ga0181529, IMG submission 119763) | Peatland microbial communities from MTU Mesocosm Facility, Houghton, MI, USA - PEATcosm2014_Bin10_30_metaG | ecosystem: Environmental > Terrestrial > Soil > Wetlands > Peat | place... | reverse complement strand
CCCATCTACTGCCTTTTCGATCACACGCAATCTCTGTACCTGATTCTGGCTCAAGGTCACCATCCTCGGAGAGTGACATTTTTACGTTGCAGTTAGCGGTGACATTATTTTGTTGCAAGTAGACTACGATTCCCCGGACCTCTGGCCGCAAGCCGTCAGGTAAAATGAAACTCTTATGAAGCGAGTACTTTCGCTCACCTTCTGTGCGTTACTTATCGTCGCTTCGGCTTCATTGATTGTCGCCAGGATCATGATCTCCAGGGCTGCGAAAGACAAGACCTACACCGAGGTAGAACTTATTCCCCATCGCCGGGTCGGTCTGGTTCTCGGATGTCCCAGGTTTTCCGGCGGCTGGCCGAGCCTTTTTTTCAAGAATCGGATCGACGCCGCAGCCGAACTTTTCGAGCACCAGAAAGTCGACTACCTCATCGTCAGTGGCGACAATCACGTCCAAGGCTATGACGAGCCGACTGACATGAGAAACGCATTACTCGACAAAGGCGTACCGGCCGACCGCATTTATCTGGACTACGCCGGATTCCGCACCCTGGACTCCGTAGTGCGCGCAAAGCAGATATTCGGCCAGGATAGGATCACCGTCATCTCGCAAAGATTCCACAATCAGCGCGCCATCTTTCTAGCCAGCCACCATGGCATTGACGCCATCGGATTTGATGCCCCAGAAGTAGAGATGCGCTATAGCTTCAAGACCCTCTGCCGCGAGCAGTTTGCCAAAGTAAAGGCCGTACTGGACATTTATCTGTTGCGCAGACAGCCACATTTCCTGGGACAAAGCGTAGCCATTGGAAGTCACTGAACAGACGTCATCGTAAGATCCCAGGAAGCCAATCAGCCACCCAAGCCCGCCCACCCAGGGTAGGTATAACAGGCAGCGCGAAGACCCCAAGGCAGCAAGCCACGCTCAATGCCACGTTCTGCCGCCATCGCGTGGAGAGTCTCCAGCCGGCAATCCGACCCATAAGCAAAATGCGTTTGACGATTTTATCGCCTGCGTTCAACTCCTGGTCGAAAACAAAAACACCGCACCCGCGCATCTCGCCATTCTTGACGGCAGTAATGGAGGTCTGCTCAAGGTCCCCGCCTGCCGTCGAAGGCTGCGCAAAAAACGGTTGCTTTTCCTTCCGGCGGACAACACGAAGGCGCGAGCCTGGAATCTGTAAGCATCGCTCCACGCTGCCAGATTCTCAAACTTCGCGCCATCCGCGCTTGCTTCGCATGTACCCTGCCCAGGAGGCCAGGTACATGCGGGAAATTCGCTGTGGTCGCGGCCCAGACTGCCCTGGGCCACAAACCCTCAGCGTTGCTTGTTAGTTCGCCGTCACCAACCAGGCATGCCCGACCTGAGGAGCAGCGTTGTAGTCGACATTGCCAGCCTGGTTCGCATCGACGCCGCAAGTTCCGGTAGCAACCATGGTCGCGTTGCTGCCGGAAATCGTGCACACCGCGGTATTCGTGGAAGTGTAGCTAACCGTGAGTCCCGAGCTCGCCACCGCACCCAGAGGAACAACTGCCCCAACCCTCTGCGTTCCCGGATTCGCGAACGTGATGGTCTGACCTGACTTTGCAACCACCCAGGCATGTCCAACCTGGGGAGCTGCTAAGTAGTCGACATTGCCAGCCTGGTTCGCCGCCATGCCGCAGGTTCCGGTGGTCACAAACGTAACCACGCTTCCCGACACCGTGCAGATCGTCGGAGTCGTGGAAGTGTAGGTGACCGTGAGTCCGGAACTTGCCGTTGCGGTCAACGTGAGTGCATGACCGTACGTCTGCGTGCCCGGATTGGTGAAGGTAATGGTCTGCGTTGACTTCCCAACCACCCAGGCATGTCCCACCTGAGGAGCTGTTAAGTAATCGACATTGCCCGCCTGGTTCGCATCCATGCCGCAGGTTCCGGTAGTCACAAACGTAACCACGCTTCCCGATACCGTGCAGATCGTCGGAGTCGTGGAAGTGTAGGTGACCGCCAGTCCGGAACTCGCCGTTGCGGTCAACGTGAGTGGATGACCGTACGTCTGCGTGCCCGGATTGGTGAAGGTAATGGTCTGCGATGCCTTTGTAACCAACCAAGCATGTCCCACCTGGGGAGCTGGCGCAACGTAGGTACTGCCAGCTTGGTTGGCATCGATGCCGCAGGTTCCGGTAGTCACAAACGTAACCACGCTTCCCGACACCGTGCAGATCGTCGGAGTGGTGGAAGTGTAGGTGACCGCCAGTCCGGAGCTCGCCGTTGCGGTCAACGTCAGTAGCGTACCGTACGTCTGCGTGCCCGGATTCGCAAAGGTGATGGTCTGCGATGCCTTACTGATGGTGAAGTTCACGGTCTTGGTGCTCTCGACGTTGCTTGCATAATCGACGCTATGGAACTTGACGCTATGGCTGCCAAGTGCCGTGACGTTGAAAGCTCCCGAGTACGTCGTGCTCGACCCGCCATCCAGTTGATAGTAGGTAAACTGCACGCCGCTCAGGTTATCCGTGGCGCTCAAGGTTACCTGCACGGCACTGTTATAGACGCTGCCGTTCAGGGTTCCGGACAATGCCGCCGTGGTCACCGGAGCGGTTTCGTCGATGTCCACATACTCATACGGCTCGGGGCTGAAGTTGCCCGCATTGTCCTCCGTGAAGTAATAGATGTAGCTTACCGCCTGCGCCGACATGGTAAACGGGCCGGTGTAAACGCTGCACGTAGTGACAGATCCCGGGTAGCACGTACCCGTGTTGATCGCATAGTACGTCTTGTAGATGCCCGAGGCGCCGGCGCCACCGGGATCGGCTGCGGTCAGTGTTACCTGGACGCTGGTATTGTTCCAGCCATTTCCGTTCGGCCCCGGTGAGTTGGAAACCGTAATTGTCGGAGCCACCGTGTCGTAGCAGAGCGGGCCATAAGTCGCAGTGCCGGTCGTGCGGCCCATATTGTTCCAGCCTTCCACGTATGCTGTGTGGCATCCCTGGCTCACGCCTCCGGCGCAGCTCTCACCGCTCGCCAGGGCCAGGCATCCCGACGAACTATTCGTATATTCCGGACCAATATAGAATGAGTCGTAGACGCTCGACGCTCTGGCATCAACCGCCTGCGAAGTCGAATCCGTCGGAATCGAGTCCCAGCCCTGGGTAAAGCCGGCGATGCCCGTCCCCGGATAAGTGGGCGAGTAGTCCACCACGGTCCAGCTTACATTCTGGTTCGTGTTGTACCACACGCCGGTGGTGGGACCGGAGAAGCTCACATACGGATCGCCAGTTTCGAGGAAATCGTTCCAGTTGAGCATCCACGCCATTTGCAGCGCATTGAAGGAGCCCCAACCGGTAACGGCGTCATACCCCGTCCCCGCGCAGTAGTACCCAAGTCCGTACTCCACCGTGATGTCGTCGTTGTTACAACCCGCCACCTCGTCGTAGTACGGATTATGGGCCGAGTAGGTGCCATGGTACCCCTCGTAGTACATTGCATAGTTTGCCTGTCCGAGGGGTGCGCAGGTGCTCGCTGCCCCCGTGCCGCAGCCTACGCCAAGCGCGAGCATGTAAGCGTTTGCCTGGGCCATGAAGCCCGCTACCTGTGGCGCGGCGATACTGGTGCCGCCGACGCCGGACAAAACTCCGCCGAAATAGTAGTTTTGCCCGGCTCCGGCGTTCAGTGAAATGTCAGGAACGCTACGGCTGCCGCTGCCGCAATAGGGAGTGCTCTGGTAGCTGGGGGCTGTGTAATATACACTGCAACCGCCGGTCGAGCCGCCGCCGTTACCGGCGCAGGCTCCGCTTGAGGTTGACCCTTGCCACCCCGTCTCCCAGGCGAAGGTGTCGTTGCTGTAGAACGCAAGGATGGTGCCGCCGACCCCGACCACATCTGGGTCCGATCCTGGATACTGGACGCGCAGGTAATCTCCGCACCCGGCGGTTGCTCCTTCATCGCCGGATGCAGCCATGAGCGTCCATCCCTGGCCGACCATGGAGTTGAAGATCGCGTGATCGGTGTTCATTGTGCCGCTGCCGGTGCAGGTAAGCTCGGCGCATCCCCAACTGGTGGTAAACACGCGCGCATAGCCGTCGGTCAGTATTTGGTTATAGACGTCATTGAAGGTGGAGAAGTTGGCATTCACCCCTTGATAGACATAGACCGACGCAGTGTCGTCTAGCGACCCGAAGCTGTTTGCGGTGGCGAGGGACCACTCCGTGTCGAGCGTAGTTTCATCGCCGCAGCACGCGGGCGAGCCGTCGATCCCATAGGAAAACCAATGGTACGCTAGGTAGGGGTATTGGGCCTGGAAGCCCGAGATATCGGAGCCGGCAAAGGCATACGCCGTGGCGATAGCGATCGAGGTGTCAGGAGGTGTACCGCCGCTGTTGCCCGTCGGGTTGCAGCAATGCCCTAAACCTTGCAGCGCGTTATAGTCATACCCATAGGAGCTGTAGATATCCGTCGGGTCCAGGTAGCCGTTGGTGAGGTCCGGTTGAAGGCCGAGGGACTTATTCTCCGCCCCGATTCCGCCCTTCAGGACTGTAGATGATTCGGCCCTCCTGGCCGCAGCGGCCTTCAGTGCCTCTTGATAGGCGGCCCGATCGCCGTTTGCCTGCCCCGATTTGAGCACCACGGAGGAATCGCCAGGGGATTTCGGGGGGACTACGCGCTCATGCTGGGCGTGCAGGCGCTGAATGCTGTTCAACCCATCGACCGATTGCACAATGGCCGTCAGGTGGGAGGGAAGGATGGGATCGCGGTCGTTCGAATAGTCTACCTCTGATCCAACTTGGTAGCTGTTGATGTGAATCCCAAAGGCCCGCTCGAAGGCCTCCGGGGTAGCTTCCACATCTACGAGCAAGCGGTTCGGAAAACGCTTTGTAACCGCCAGGCCATTGCTGGTGGCCCACTCGATTACCGCCTGCTCATCGGCGGCCGACGGCGAGAAGCGGGCATTCCACTGTTCCGCCGTCAGGTACTTATGGAAGTTAGGAGAGTTCTTGTCCTGCAGTTGCCGCAGGAACGCTTCCTCCTCCGCCATCTTGGGAGGGGTCAGCCCCAGGACAACGTGCATCTTGGCTGTCCGATCGTACGGTCCAATCAGTTTTGCTGTGCCGTTTACGACCTCACGCGGCGTATTCGACTGGCCAATCACCGTATCGCGCAGATTGACTGCGGCAGGCGCGTGATCGGTGGCGGAGGGGGTTTGGGCACATGCCGGCCGCGAGGCAAGCACGGACACCGCGAACATCAGCAGGACTGGAAGTGTCCAACCTCGACTCGCGGACTTGGGTGAATTGGCATACCTCATTACGTTACCTCCTGGGGGTCCCATGCAACTCGGGGGGAAAGTGGAAACTCTTTCTCCCCTACATATGTCTGTCGATGGCGCGAATATCCCACAATTTTCAACGCGGGGAGCGGACGCTCAATGTCCCCGCGTCAGTGCGTACCTGGATTCACAATGGTTGTCGGTCGATTCATCAAATTCCTCGGCCAACACTGTTTGCGGACTATATAGGTAAAATGCGCGCCCACGCCAATGACCAGTTCTGACAGGTCCTGACAAGTTATGAATCGCCGTCATGTTCATGAAAACAAACTTGATACTTCGATCCTGGAATCTTCCGGCAAGCCCCCGGCGCACACCATTCAGCCGGGCAACGGTGCCCCAGCCTCAATCGCCGGCCCGGCGGTCAGGCGATTCCATAGGTGCCAGGTTCCTTTGTGCAAAACTCCGGATGGGTTCTAGGCCGGGACCATCGTCATTGCCCACCTGGCGAAGCGCCGAAGCAAAGGGTCCTTCGGCCCGGTTTGCTCCCGCCGCCGGAGTGACCCATGCAACGGCTGTCCCGCTCCACGGATTCGGCCGCCGAAGCTGGCGCGAACCCGTCAAACTGTGTTTAAATTTCAGGCCGTCTACCCAGTTCAACGCAAGGCGAGGTGTTTCATGTACAGGAGACTGTTCTCATTCCTATTTTGCTTCTACTTTCTCTTACTGGCCATCCCCGGCGCCGCCGCCAAACGCGCCTTCACCATTGAAGACCTGTACCACATTCGTGGCATAGACGACTTGCACGTTTCCTCCGACGGCAGAACCGTCCTGTTTACTCTGGCGACAAGCGACCTGGCGAAGGCAAAGAAAGTCACCCACCTCTGGCTGATGGACGCGGACGGCAAGAACGCGCGCCAGTTTACTTTTGGCGAGAAGGGTGAATCGTCGCCTGTCTTTTCACCCGACGGCAAGCGCATCGCCTTTATCAGTTCGCGCGATGGCGACGACAATCTCTACGTCATCTCCGCCAGCGGCGGCGAAGCCCGGCAGCTCACCAGTATTTCCACCGGAGTTTCCGACCCGCTCTGGTCCCCGGACGGCAAATGGATTGCCTTCTCCAGCGATGTTTACCCGGAATGCGGCGCCGAGGATGCCTGCAACAAGAAGATCGAACAGCGCTGGACGAAGGGTCCGCTGCACGCTCATCTGGCTGACGCCCTGCTTTACCGTCACTGGACCCAATGGAAAGACGGCAAGCGTACCCACATCCTGCTGGCCGACGCCGCCACCGGGTCCGTGCGCGACCTGACGCCGGGCGACTTCGATTCCCCTCCCTTCCAGCTCGGCGGGGCTTTGCCCTACGATTTCTCCCCTGACAGTTCGGAACTCGCCTTCGATTCCAATCATGACGCCGCCCCCGCTTCGTCTACCAACAGCGACGTCTGGATCGTCTCGCTCTCCGGCCATCAGCCGCCGCGCAATATCACTGCGGCCAACCCTGCCTTCGACGGCCATCCGAAATATTCACCGGACGGAAAATACATCGCCTATCAGATGCAAAAACAGCCCGGCTATGAATCCGACCTCTTCCGCCTGGCCATCTACGACCGCTCCGCCGCCACCTCACGGGTGCTTACCGAAGGGTTCCGCAATTGGGTGGACACCTTCCAATGGACCTCGGACTCAAAATCCCTCTACTTCAGCGCTCCCCTGGAAGGCGACAATCCCATCTTCCGCCTGACCCTCGACTCCGGCTCCATCCAGCAGGTGCTGGTGGACCGGACCATCGATTCCTTCGAACTCTCCCCGGATGACCGCCGCATCCTTTACACCCGGCGTTCGGTCAGCGACCCGGTCGAAATCTTTGCGGCCAACCTGGCGGACGCCAAATCCTCAACCCCGCAGCGCCTCACGGGATTCAACGACGAGGTCGTCAACCAGGTGGACCTTCGTCCGGCCGAGCGCTTCTGGGTCAAGGGGGCCGACGGAGCAAACATCGAAGTCTTTCTCGTCAAGCCCCATGACTTCGATCCGTCCAAGAAATATCCGCTCATTCTCAACGTCCACGGTGGACCCCAGTTTCAGTGGCAGGATTCTTTTCGCGGTGACTGGCAGGTCTATCCCGGCATGGGCTACGTCGTTGCCTTCGCCAATCCCCATGGTTCCACCGGCTATGGCCAGGATTTCACCGCTGAAATTTCCGGCGACCACGGCGGCAAGGTTTTTGAAGACCTCATGAAGGTAACCGACGAACTGGCCAAGCTTCCCTACGTCGATCCCAACCGCATGGGCGCCATGGGTTGGTCTTACGGCGGCTACATGATGGACTGGTTCGAGGGCCACACCGACCGCTTCAAGGCGATCGCCTCCATGATGGGCCTTTTCGACCTGCGTTCTTTTTACGGCGCAACCGAAGAGTTGTGGTTTCCCGAGTGGGACCTCAAAGGTCAGCCCTGGAACTCCGCCCAATTCCAAACGTTCTCTCCGTCCTACTTCGTCAACAATTTCAAGACGCCGTGCCTGGTGATCTCCGGCGAGCGCGACTATCGTGTTCCCTACACCCAGTCACTCCAGATGTTTACCTCGCTGCAAAAAATGGACGTTCCCTCCAGGCTGATCGTCTATTCCAACGCCGGCCACTGGCCCAGTTGGTATGAAATGGCTCTGTACTACACCGCCCACCTGGAGTGGTTCCATCAGTATCTCGGAGGAAACGCGCCACCATGGTCAACGGAGCAGTTCCTGCGTAACGCCGTCTTCGACCCCGCAACGGGTGAGCGGCTCAAGTAAGCCGTTTCCGGGTTCGCCTCCGTAGGCGATCGCCAGTACCGAATCGTCGGCAAGAGAGCCTCTGCCTTTAGATCGATCTATGTCGATCTATTGGTTGCTTCCGATTCGCCCGAACCTCCCCTGTCCGGATGGCGCGGAGTGACCCGCCGCCGCGCCACTCCGGAAGCGGCTCCCGCTGGGCCCCGCTCACCCGGCCGCGGCCTCGCAAACCATTTACCACTAAGGAATCGAGAATCCTCCCACTGTTATCCAGGATGCCAATCCTTCCGCATCCTCCCCAACGATTGCCTGAATGGTAATTTTCGCTCTTCAAACGATTATCAGAATAGTAAATCCTCGCCCGTGGCTACCACGCCAGCAGCACGCGCACATCGCGCACGTTGGTTCCGCTGGGGCCGGTCATAATGGTGTCGCCGAGCGCGTCGAAGAATGGATAAGCGTCAAAGCCAGCGAGCGCGGCCTCTGCGCTCAACCCTTTGGCGATTGCGCGCGCCACCGTCGTTCCGTCCACCACCGCGCCCGCGGCCGGACTGTTGCCGTCGATGCCGTCGGTGCCGGCGCTGAGCACGCAGATATTTTCATCCTGGATGCGGGCGGCGCAATAGAGTGCAAATTGCTGGTTCCGTCCGCCGGCGCCCGGGGTTCCTTCCACGGTCACGGTGACTTCGCCGCCTGAGATCAGGCACACGCGCCCGGCTTCCCGGCGCAACTCCCGCACCCGTTCCAGCAGGTAATCGGCGGCCTTGCGGTAGTCCCAGTCGTCGCAGGAGTTGTCAATCCGGGTGCTAAACCCGGAGGTCTCCGCGCGTTCCACGGCGGCCTTCTGCGCAGACACATTGGAGAGTACAGGCCACCAGCGCGCGCGCGCGAACACCGCATCGCCGGCCTTCGGCGTCTCTTCCAGACCGTGCGTGGCGAACAGTTCGCGCACGCTGGCCGGCAACTGCGGCAGCAGGCTGTACTGTTGCACAATGTCATAGCACTGCTCCACCGTGCTGGTATCCGGCATGGTTGGCCCGCTGGCCAGTGAATCGATGGCGTTGTCCGGCACGTCGGAGATCATGATGGAAAGCTGTTGCGCGGGCGCGGCTGCCACGGCCATGCGTCCGCCCTTCACGGCAGACAGGTGTTTGCGCACCGCGTTGATCTGCGCGATGGGCGCGCCCGAGTGCACCAGCACACGGTAGGTTTGCACCAGGTCGTCAAAGGAGATCTCATCGTCAATCGGTTTCTCCACGATTGCCGAGCCGCCGCCGCTGATCAGGTAGATCACCAGCGAACGCTCATGGAGCGATTCGAGAGCGCGAATCATGGCCTCGGCGGCGCGCACCGATTCGTGGTTCGGCATCGGATGGCCGCCCTGGAAGTAGCGGAAACCGGGCACCTGCGCGGCTGGCAGCGTGGGCGCGCAGACAATGCCGCTAACGCCGGTTCCAGCGCCGAGGCGCGCCATCAGCGCCTCCAAACTGCTGTGAGCCCCCTTGCCGAAGCAAACCACGAAGAGCCTGGAAAAACCTTCGAGGTCGTAAAGGTCGTCGCACACCTGCAGAATTCCGCGCTCGTAGTAGAGGTTGCGGCTGAAGCCACGCTCGATGCCGCTTTCCTCCAGCGCGTGCCGAAATATCTCCCGGGCGAGGGTTCGCATCTCGCGTGATGTGCACTCCATGCCGGCAGATTCCCCCGGTGCGTTCATGCGCGAGATTATACGGCAGGACGCGCCGCTGGCCTACAATTTAGCGTGCCCGGTTGTGCTGGAGGGAAAACGCCAGCGCAGTCGGAGTGCTGCGCCGAACCGGAGCCACGGGAGAATCCTGCGTCGCCAAGAGTGGAGTCCATTGGCCGCCATGGGAGGCCGCGTCCGGTTCCAGTCAAGCTTCGCTGCGGCGAATTCATCGGCGCAGCCTGTTCAAGAGCTTCCGGAGGACTAAAATTGTTGCAGGCAGCGATAGCGGTTTATTTGGGCCGCTACCCTGGCTTGGCTTTATACTGTCTATCTTTCGAAATCATTCCCGCATTCATAAGGAGTTTTTGTGAGCACACTCGTTCGACCCAGCGCAAGCTATTCCCTCACCATCCGTCTTCGGATCCTCAGTACTCCGGGCAATCTTGGCCGGGTCACGTCCATGATCAGCGATCTTGGCGCAGACATCGGCGCCATCGATATCAAAGGCGTGACCAAGCATCATAAGATTCGCGAGATCACCCTGCAGGCACGCGATGAAAAGCATGGCGAACTCATTGTTGACAGCCTGAAGGGTCTGGGCATCGTGGACGTGCTCAGTGTGAGCGACCGCACCTTCATGATGCACATGGGCGGCAAAATCCGCATCGTCAGCAAGGTTCCGCTGGTGACCCGCGACGATCTCTCGATGGCCTACACTCCCGGCGTCGCCCGCGTCTGCATGGCCATCCACGACGATCCCGCCAAGGCCTACAAGCTGACCATCAAGGCCAACACCATCGCCATTGTCAGCGATGGCACCGCGGTGCTTGGACTGGGAGATATCGGCCCCCTGGCGGCGATGCCGGTGATGGAGGGCAAGTCCATGCTCTTCAAGGAATTCGGCAATGTGGATGCTTTTCCCATCTGCCTGGACACCAAGAACCCGGAAGAAATTATCCGCGCGGTGAAAAACATCGCGCCCGGATTCGGCGGAGTGAACCTGGAAGACATTTCCGCCCCCCGTTGCTTTGAGATTGAAGAGCGGTTGAAGAAGGAGCTGGACATTCCGGTTTTCCATGACGATCAGCATGGCACCGCCGTGGTGGTCTTGGCAGCGCTGACCAATGCGCTGAAACTGGTAGGAAAAAAAATCGCGGACCTCAAGATCGTCGTTACCGGAATCGGCGCCGCCGGCGTTGCTTGCTCCAAGATGATCATGGCCGCCGGGGCAACAAACATTATCGGCTTTGACCGCACCGGTGCGATCCACAAGGGCCGGACTAACTTGAATTACATGAAGCAGTGGTTCGCCGAAAACACCAACCCAGGAAACTTTACCGGAACGGTCAAAGAGGCGATGGTGGGAGCCGACCTGTTCCTGGGACTCTCCGGCCCAGGCGCGATCGAGCCTGCGGATCTGGCGAAAATGAACAAGGATGCAATCGTATTCGCCATGGCGAATCCAACCCCGGAAGTGATGCCGGAAGACGCTGCGCCGTATGTCCGCGTCATGGCCACGGGCCGCTCCGATTATCCCAACCAGATCAACAACGTCCTTTGTTTCCCTGGAATTTTCCGCGGCGCGCTGGATTGCGGCGCTACCGACATCAATGAGGCGATGAAGCTGGCTGCTGCCGCCGCGATTGCCGGCACGATTTCACCCGAGGAGTTGACCGAGGACTACATCATTCCCGGCGTCTTCGACAAGCGGGTCGCCACGGCGGTTGCCGCCGCGGTGGTGCAGGCTGCCATCGAAAGCGGCGTCGCGCGCAAGACTCCTGGACTGGAAGAACATCCCTACGAGCATCCGAGCGCAAGTTAATCGAAGCAGTAAAGCCGCAAAACAAAAGGGAAGCCATCTCACCAGGGCTTCCCTTTTGGAGTTTCCGCCGGTCTGGCTGGCGTTGGCTCAGGCGGTAACCTTCACCAGCACCTTACCCATCGGTCCCTCGCCCAGCCGGGCAAAGGCTGCCTTCACGCCGGCGAACGGAAAGACCGAGTCAACCACGGGGCGCTTGCCCAGTTTGTCAAGGCGCGCCACAATCTGGTTCCAGGTTGCCCTTGCCGCCGCGGAGGAATAGTCGGCGACGGCGACTCCGCCGATGCGGTTCCTGCGGAAGAACAGGCTGGCGGTGTTCAACTCCGGCACCGTCCCGCCACTCCTGCCCACGACGCTGATGCGTCCCGCATAGCCAAGCATGGCGATCACCTCGTTGAACAGCGCGCCGCCGACATTATCCACCACGATGTCCACCCGCCGCGGAGCGATGGCGTCGAGCACCTGTTTGCGCAATCCCTTGGCGGCCGGATCAAATACGAAGTCGGCGCCAAGTTGCCTGAGTTGCTCGCCTTTCTCCGCGCTGCGCGACAACCCGACAACGGTCAGGCCCATCGACTTTCCCAGCAGGACCGACGCCGAACCCACACCACCGGAAGCGCCCGTCACCAGCAGCACCGAGCCAGCCTTGGGCGGCGCGGGAGGGTCGCTCCATTGCGTCAGCGCCTGCCACGAGGTCAGATAGACCAGTGGGGCGCCGGCAACTTCCTGCAGTGACCAGCCGTCCGGTACGGGCACCAGGTGGGAGGTATCTACCACCGTCGTTTCCGCCAGCGTCCCCCAGACATCGACGCCGGTATCACCGCGGAGAATGCTGACCGTCGCCCCAGGTTGCACGCTCTCCACGCCGGGGCCAACCGCGACGACCTCGCCCACGCCATCGCGGCCGAGCACATGCGGCAGCTTCGGCTTGGCAGGATATTGCCCCAGCGCCAGAAACGCGTCGGCTGGGTTCAGCGCCGCGTAAATCATCTTGATCGCTGCCTGCCCAGGGCCCGGCTGTGGGTCCGGAACTTCATCCAAACGCAGCTTCTCAACCCCTTCGTATGAATCCATCAACCATGCACGCATTGCGTCTTCCCTTTCTCGATAGCATCTTAGCGGATTGCATCTGAGTCGAGCCACCCAGTTTTCAACGAGGCTCTACCCTTCAGATGCTCTGCAGAATCGGCGGGCTTCCGAATGATTCTGGCGCGAGTTGGGCGGCATGGAAACTTGCCCAGACCGGCGTTTGCGCGGCGCTCCAATCCAGGGCCGCGGATGGAGATTTCCTACCTGCGGCCGGGGCATTTATGTATTGGCATCCCCGCAGTTTTGAGCTACCATTCCGTTCCGACAGCATCCCCTCCGCTCCAACCAGTCAAGTTGTTCGTCAGTCTCTGGTCCCAGCAGCGCGAACTGCCAGCGTACGCTTCTGCAATCGAGGCGGCCATGTCCAACGCGACGACCGTTTTTGTGTTTCCTTTCCTTCGCCGCACCCTTATTATCCGGCCGTTGCCTTTCCGTATCGCCGGGAAGCCGGCTTGCTGCCGCATTCTGTTTCCCGCTCTTGTTCACCTCCGCCGTATCGGTTCCGCATGGCAACGGATGCACCCGAAAGCGGATTCCTACCGGCTCCTGCCGGCGCCAGAGGACTCTTAAATTTATGCCGACCGAAGATCGTTCCAGAGCTATTCGCAATGCAGCTGCCACTCACATCTCCACTTGGCTCGGCGTCCAGCTTCGCGTGCGGCCGGCGGCTTTCCTGCTTACCGCACTGTTGATCGTCCTCTGCGCCGCTGCACCTCCGGCCTGGGCCTCTGCGGCCACAACCACCACCACGCTGGCGGTGACGAGCGCAGGCAGCGCGGTAACGACGGTTGCGTCTAAAACCGTGGTCGCGTTGACGGCCACGGTAAAGGCCGGCACCACGGCGGTCAAGCCAGGACAGGTAAACTTCTGCGACGCCACGGCGAAACTCTGCACGGACATTCACCTGCTGGGAACCGCGCAGTTGACCAGCGCGGGCACGGCCTCGATGAAGTTCCGTCCTGGAATCGGAAGCCACAGCTACAAAGCGGTGTTTCTCGGGACCAAAACCAACGCCGCCAGCACCTCCAGCGCGTCGGCGCTCACGGTAACCGGAAACTATCCGACGACGACGACCATCGTGCCGAGCGGCAGTCCCACCAACTACACGCTGACGGCCACGGTGAGCGGCCTGGGTCCCGTGGCGCCCACGGGAACGGTGTCGTTTCTCGATACCAGCGACGGAAACGCCGTACTGGGAAGCGCAACTCTCGTGCCGGCCACGGCCGGACTGGGATGGTTGAACCCTCAGGATTTGCCGGTCTTGGAACCCGAGGGTCTTACGGTGGGCGACTTCAATGGCGACGGCATACCGGACGTGGCCATCGTGAACCTTATTGGTTCGGTGGCGATCCTGCTGGGCAATGGGGACGGGACGTTCACGGCGAAGTCGAACCCGTCGGTGAGCCAACGGCCCGCTGGTATTGCGGTGGGGGACTTCAACAGCGACGGCATCCTGGACTTGGCCATCCCGGACACGGACACCGATACAGTTGCGATTCTGCTGGGCAATGGCGACGGGACGTTCACAGTTCAAGCGGCGCGCCCGTCGACGGGTGGCGCCTATCCCATCGGCACCGTGGTGGGGGACTTCAACGGCGACGGCATCCTTGATTTGGCGTTGGCGAACCAGTACGGCAACTCGGTGGCGATCCTGCTGGGCAATGGCGACGGGACGTTTACAGCAGGGCAGATTCTGCCGATGGGCACCGTCCCAAACAACCTCTCTGTAGGAGACTTCAACGGCGACGGCATACCGGATCTGGCGGTCGCGTTGACGTACACCGATCAGATCGCGATTCTGCTGGGGAATGGCGACGGAACCTTCACAGCGACGGCAAGCCCAGAGACGGGAAGCGTTCCCATTTCGATTGCGGTAGGGGACTTCAACGGCGACGGCAAGTTGGACCTGGCTGTCACGGACAATGGTAACAACGTGCTGACGGTGCTGCTGGGCAATGGCGACGGAACCTTCACCGCGACAGCAACCAACCCGGAGACCGGCGTCTCTCCCGCTGGTGTTGTTGTAGGGGACTTCAACGGCGACGGAATACCGGACTTAGCCGTCTCGAACGCAACGGGCCCCATGATTTCAATCCTGCTGGGCAATGGGGATGGGACGTTCACAACTACGGCGGCGGTGGGCCCGCCTGGGTACGGCAGCGGTGGTGCCTTGGGCCTGGGAGACTTCAACGGCGACGGAATACCAGACTTGGCCGATGCGAACTTCGCCGCCAGCAATGGAAGCGGGGCGACGGTGCTGCTAGCTCAGCTAACGCAGACTGCGACCGCGCCGCCTACCGCCATCTCGTTGCCTGCAGGCACAGGCACGCACCTGGTTGAGGCCAGCTACCCCGGCGACCTCAACTTCCTGGACAGCGTCTCCGCACAAATCGGGCTAGCTGCTCCCATTGGTTCTGAATCTCAGACCATCACCTTTGTGAATCCCGGCACGCAGACCTATGGGACTCCGCTCACCTTAAGCGCCACGGCAAGTTCCGGGTTGGCAGTCAGTTTCGGCTCAATGACTACACCGGTTTGCACAGTCTCGGGAAACACGGTGACCTTTGTGATTGCCGGAACCTGCACCATCCAGGCCATCCAGCTGGGCAACAATACCTACGCGGCAGCCACGCCGGTCTCGCAGAGCTTCACCGTCAATCATGAAGCTCAGACCATCACTTTCCCGGCGATCCCAACTACCACGTTGGTGACCGGATCAGTCACCCTGAATGCCACGGCTTCTTCCGGCTTGCCGGTGAGCTATGCTTCCACCAATACGTCGGTCTGCACGGTTTCAGCCAGCACAGTGACCCTGCTGTCCATCGGAACCTGCGGCATCTGGGCGACGCAGGCTGGCAACGGCGATTTCTCGGCAGCTCCTGAGGTCGGCCACGCCTTCGCGGTCACAACAGCGGCGCAAACCATTACCTTCCCGAATCCGGGCACGCAGACCTATGGCGGGTTGCCGTTTACCCTGAGCGCCACGGCTTCTTCCGGTCTGCCGGTCAGCTATGCGTCCACGACTTCGCCGGTCTGCACGGTTTCAGCCACCACGGTGACCCTGCTGGCCACCGGAACCTGCGGCATCACGGCGACACAGCCTGGCAACAGCGCCTATTCAGCGGCTACCGCGGTCAGTCTTACCTTCCAGGTCGTTAACTATCAGGTCATCACCTTTCCCGCCATCCCAGCTACAACGTTGGTGACCGGAACGGTAACCCTAAACGCTACGGCTACTTCTCACCTGCCGATCAGCTACTCTTCCACGAATACATCGGTGTGCACGGTTTCAGGAAGCACCGTAACCCTGCTAACCATCGGAACCTGCGGCATCTGGGCGACCCAGCCCGGCAATGGTATTGTCCCACCCGCTCCTCAGATTGGGCATGCCTTCGAGGTCACGCTTGCGACCCAAACCATTACGTTCGCGAGACCGGCCACGCAGTGGCTGGGCGAAGTAACGTTTAACCTGAACTCCACGGCCAGCTCCGGACTGCTCGTAAGCTATGCTTCCACAACTCCATCTATCTGCACGGTAGCAGGGAGCACGGTGACCCTGCTGGCCTTGGGAGACTGCGGCATCTGGGCAACCCAGCCCGGCAACCGGTACTACTTAGCAGCTCCTCAGTTCGGCCATATGTTCCTGGTTGCCAGGGAAGCTCAGACCATCACCTTCCCGAATCCCGGCACGCAGTACTACGGGACACCGCTTACGTTGACTGCCACGGCAACCTCGGGATTGCCGGTCAGCTACACGTCTACCACTACGCTGGTCTGCACGGTATCGGGAAGCACGGTGACGTTTGTGACAACCGGCACGTGCGGCATCGTGGCGAACCAGGCTGGCAACGCCTATTACTCACCAGCTCCTACGGTTGGGCATATGTTCCTGGTGAATGGCCAAAACTAGCAACCAAAACCAAGCCACGTGGCCCAGGGCAACCTGGGCCGCAAGCTCGGCCTTTGCGCTTAATCCCTTCGCGATTGCGCGCGCCACCGTCGTTCCGTCTACCACCGAGCCTCCGGGCGGAGGTTCGAAAACCGTTGCCGCGCAAAAGCGCAAGCTCGCTCGATTGCGCCCGGCCTCAGAGATGCTGTTCGGGGCTGTCCAATCCGCTCACCGCGCCTTCGCGGACGTTCTGGGTGACGGTCATCTGGCGCGCGAATTCCTCGGCCATCTCCTGTTTCAGCCGCACTTCCGTCGGACGCCGCGCAATCGTCATCTTGTCAATTTTGTCCTGCAGCTTGAGCAACCCGTAGAAGAGGTTCTCCGGGCGCGGAGGGCAGCCCACTATGTACACATCCACCGGCACAATCTTGTCCACGCCCTGCAGCACCGAATAGGTGTTAAAAGGGCCGCCCACGGCGGCGCATCCACCCATGGCGATCACCCACTTGGGGTCCGGCATTTGCGCGTAGATACGCTGCACCACGGGAGCCATCTTCAGGCTCACGGTTCCGGCCACAATCATCAGGTCGCTCTGGCGCGGACTGGGACGGAATACCTCCGAGCCAAAGCGCGCAATATCGAAGCGCGAAGTGGATGAGGCGATCATCTCAATGGCGCAGCAGGCAAGGCCAAAAGTCATGGGCCAGATGGCAGACTTCCGCGCCCAGTTGAACACGTAGTCCACCGTGCTCACCATGAAATTCTTATCAAAACGATCTTCGATCCAGCCCATGCCACCCCCGCAATCCGATTGCAAGTTATTGTACCCCAGATTACCGGGCCGTCCCGGTTTCCGGTTTGCGGGCCATCAGCAAGAGGGCGCCAATCCGCTTGAACTCCCGCAACTCGTCTGCACTCGCAAACCAGGCGCTGCTGTAATCGTCCGGGGTTGCCGACAGATCGGGAATATGCGCGATGACGGTGCCGGTAAATCCATGGGCGCGCAGCATCTGCTCGTACTCGGACTCCGAGCGCACATGCACCGGAACCTTCAACTTCTCCACCCAGCGCAGTGAATAGGGATTTTCCTTGTAAAGATTGATGAGGAGGAACAAGCGTCCGCCCGGGACCAACACGCGATAAAGTTCGCGCAACACCGCTTCCTGGTCGGGATAGTAATAAAAACTCTCGATCGAGAGCGCGCTCTCGAAGTATTCTTCGCGCCATGGAATCTCCTCGGCGGCTGCTACCGCGAACAAAACATTTTCCACGCTGAGCGAGGCGCTGCGCGCCCGGGCAATCATTTCGTCCGAAATGTCCAGGCCCACGGCCATGCCCGGCCCACCTTCCACCGCCTGTGCCAGCCAGCGCGTGACCCATCCCGTACCGCAGCCCAGGTCAAGCACGCGATCGCCCGGTTTCAGCCCCATCCGCGCTACCGTCTGGCGGGCAATGCTGAGGTGGTGATTCTCCATCTGTTCACCGCGTCCCTCTACCGCCCACTGGTTGAACTCCGTTTTCAGCTTCTCGTTCGCGTCCGCCATGGATTCACCTCGCGCTCCGTGGGTGCCCCAAAGCGCCCAGCGCTCCATGCTACATGCTCCCGCCGCTGGCCGCCAGCCTGAGCCGGTTGGGTAAATGTTGTTGGCATCGGTGGAGTCGAATCTGTTACGCTGGGGCTGCAAATTGCGATCTGTGACGCAAATCACAGATTCGTGTGGGCATTCCGAATTACAAAGAAAAGTTCCAGCTTTTCTCTCCAGGCAAGCAGCAGTTCCGTGCCAGTGTGTACATTGCTGCAGGGGTGTGGGGAAAAGAGCAGGCAGGCAATATCCAATAGGCTTTGAAAACGGCGGGGGTGCCGGAATTCCATGCCACAAAACTACCTCCCGATCTTCGTCTTCCTGCTGGTTGCCTTTATGGTGGCGGCTGGAACCCTGGTGCTGGCCACCCTGGTTCGTCCGCACAATCCCGAGAAGGTCAAGGGAATGGCATATGAATGCGGGATCGAGGCGACCGACGATGCGCGCCAGCGCTACACGGTGCGTTTCTACATCGTCGCTATCCTGTTTGTGGTGTTCGACGTGGAGACAGTATTTCTGTTTCCATGGGCGGTCCAGTTCAAACGGCTGGGGGCCTTCGGCTTCCTGGAGATGCTGATCTTTCTCGGAATCCTGGTGCTCGGCTACGTGTGGGTATGGAAGAAGGGCGCGCTGGAGTGGATTTAGAACCGCCGGCGCCTGCCGGGCAGCCGGGGCGTGTCCTGGCCAACAGCCTGGCGTGAACACGACGTATGAAACGTTCGAATGGATGGCTTCGAACGGGGGAAACAAGGGGTAAACCGAATGCCCGATGTACCAGAAGGGAATCTGCCGGAGCCAGCTCCGGAAAAGATTCCCGTGACACCCGCAGCAGCGGCGCCAGCGGCTGCAGCAGCACCCACCACACCGGCAGCCACGGCGCCAGCAGCCGCGCCCAAGCCAGCCACTGTTCCATGGGAAAGCGCGCTGGTGGTGCAGTTGAGGAGCGTGTACGGCGCCGCAATTCAGACGGCCGCAACCTATGCGGGCCAGAACTATCTCGTGGTGGACCGCTCTGTCTGCCATGAAGTGCTGGGCACGCTTTACGAACAGGCGGGCTACACCTTCCTCACCGATTTGACTGCCGTGCACTACCCCAAAGACGCGCTGCCATTTGAGATCGTGTGGATTCTGTACTCGATGGCGGATGAACAGCGGGTGCGGGTAAAGGCGCGCTTCGCCGGTGGCGAAGAAGTGCGCAGCGTGACTGCACGCTGGGCCGGGGCAAACTGGATGGAGCGCGAGGTCTACGACATGTTCGGAATACGCTTTGCCGGCCACCCGGACCTGCGCCGCATTCTGCTACCCGAAGACTGGACGGGACACCCTCTGCGCAAGGACTACGGCCTGCGTCAGCAAGACGCCGATTGGGTACAAAAGAACCTGGGAATCGAGAGTGGACAATGAGCGATAACCAGTTCTACGAATCGCTGGATGAGACCAAGCCGGGCCACACGTTCCTGGATTCCAACGAACTTGTGCTGAACATGGGGCCGCAGCACCCCTCCACGCACGGCGTGCTGCGCGTGATTCTGAAGCTGGACGGCGAGAAGGTAAACGGCATCGAGTGCGTGATCGGCTATCTCCACCGCGGCATCGAGAAGATTGCGGAAAACCGCACCTGGGCCGGCTTCGGACCGTTCGTCGATCGCCTGGATTACACTGCGGCGGTTTCCAATAGCCTGGGTTACTGCCTGGCGGTGGAAAAACTGCTTGGCGTAGAGGTGCCAAAGCGGGCGCAATACCTTCGGGTGATCCTCACCGAGCTAGCCAGGTTAGCGAGTCACCAGGTCTGGCTGGGTACGCACGTACTGGACATCGGCGCGGTGACGCCGCTGTTTTATGCCTTTCGCGACCGTGAAACCATTCTCAGCGTGTTTGAGAAATACTGTGGCGCCCGGCTTACCACCCACGCCTTCCGCATTGGCGGCTGCCGCTGGGACGCCTACCCCGGCTTTGCCGAAGAAGTGCTGAAGCTGTGCGACGACCTTCCGCCCATGATCGACGAGTACCGCAATCTGATAACCGGGAACCGCATCTGGCTGCAGCGCACCAAAAACGTCGGCTACATCTCCCCGGAAGACTGCATGTCCTATAGCATCACCGGACCGGTGTTGCGCGGCAGCGGGATTGGCTGGGACCTGCGCAAGGCGCAGCCTTACTCGTCCTACGAAGATTTTGAGTTTGACATTCCGACCGGCACGGCGGGCGATACCTTCGACCGCTACGTGGTTCGGGTTGAGGAAATGCGGCAGTCGATCCGCATCATCCGCCAGGCGGTGGACGGATTGCCGGAGGGACCCATTATTGCGCGCGTGCCCAAGGTCATCAAGCCGCCGGTGGGCGAGGTCTACGTCAGCACCGAGGCTCCCAAAGGCGAACTGGGCTATTTCCTGGTGAGCGATGGCGGCCCGCAACCCTATCGCGTGCGCGTGCGCCCGCCCTCGTTCATCAACCTGCAGGCACTGGAGAAGATGGCAAAAGGAAGCCTGGTGGCCGACGTCGTGGCCATCATCGGAACCCTGGACATCGTTCTCGGAGAGGTGGACCGGTGATCAAGAGCTTCCTCGGATATCTGCATTCGGGTGTGACGCCCGGCGAAGCCGGCAACCTGATCTGGATTACCATTTACGTTCTTCTGGTCTTCGCCGGTGTCTCCCTGGGCGTCATGTTCATGAACTGGTTCGAGCGCAAGATCATGGCCCACATGCAGGTTCGCATGGGACCCATGCGGGTTGGCCCGCACGGCCTGCTGCAGCCGATTGCCGACGCGCTCAAACTCATCATCAAGGAAGACCTGATGCCGAGCAACGCGGACAAACTGGTCTTCTGGTTCGCTCCCGTCTGCGTCGTGATGACTGCCTTCTGCGCCTTCATCGTCGTCCCCTTCGGGCGCACCCACACCATTACCGACATGAACATCGGAGTGGTCTTCATGCTCGGCGTCTCCTCGCTGGGGGTGCTGGGCGTGATCATGGCGGGCTGGGCCTCCAACTCGCACTATTCCCTGATGGGCAGCCTGCGCTCGGGGGCGCAGATGGTCTCCTACGAAGTCGCCATGAGCATGGCGGTGGTCTCGGCCGTGATGATGACCAGCATGGTCACCGGGACCGGAACCCTGAGCATGATCGGAATTGTGCAGGCGCAGATGCAGCAGCACATATGGTTTGTCTTTTCGTTCTTCCCGGTCGGGCTGATTGCGCTCGCGGTGTTCGCCATCGCCATGGTGGCGGAAACCAATCGCGCGCCCTTTGACCTGCCGGAAGCCGAAAGCGAACTAGTCGCCGGCTTCATGACCGAGTACAGCGGCTTCCGCTGGTCGTTGTTTTTCCTCGCCGAATACACCAGCATGATGGCTGTCAGCTCGATCGCCACCACCCTCTGGCTCGGCGGCTGGCTGCGCCCGTTTCCCAACCTGCTGGGCGGCAGGAACTGGGACCTGGCTTTTTCTCTGGTTCCCGGATTGACCTTCATGGCACTGGCGCTGCTGTGTTTCTTCACGTTCACCCGCATGCCTCGCATCCGCGCCATGCGCGGTGACACCGCGGGGCTGGGCGGGCTGGCCTGCCTGCTCGGCGTCCTCGGCGTGGTGATGCTGTTGCCGGGAGTGCGCGATCGCGTGCAGGACATTTTCTGGTTCACCAGCAAGGTCGCTTTTTTCATGTATTTCTACGTCTGGGGCCGCACCACGTTCCCGCGTTACCGGTTCGACCAACTGATGACGATCGGATGGAAGGTGTTGCTCCCAATCTCGATTGGAGTCGTGATCCTGACGGCGCTGATCGGCGTACGGCAAGATCTGTTCGCCCTGGTGCGGAGGTAGATCGATGAGTTTCGTTGCAGTGCTGAAGAAGATTTTCCTGATCGATCTGGTCGAGGGGCTTTTCGTGACGTTCCGTCACCAGCACCCGGACAACCTGGTGACCGAACAGTATCCGCAGGAGCGGCCTGTGATCTCCGACCGCTTCCGCGGCCAGCCGCACCTGAAGAAGGACGCCAACGGCAAGACGCTGTGCACCGCCTGTGGCGCCTGCGCCCTGGCCTGTCCGGAGAAACTCATCAAGGTCAGCAGCCTGCGCGATCCCGAGACCAAGAAGAAGGTGCTTACCGAGTTCGATTTCGACCTGGGCCGCTGCATGTTCTGCGGATTGTGCGAAGAGGCGTGCTCCAGCAATGCCCTGGAACTGTCGCCGGCTTACGAATTGGCCCTCTATAGCCGTGAGGGATTGGAACTGGACCGGCAGCGCATGGAGGATGGAACTCCGCGAAAGGCTTACGAACGATGACAGCGGTCGCGACTCCGTTTTTCTTTTATTTTCTTTCCGGCATCGCAATTCTCAGCGCGATTGTCATGATCACGAAAGTGAATCCCGTGCATTCGGCGCTGGCCCTCATCGTATCGCTGCTGGCCGGCGCCGGACTCTACCTGATGCTCTATGCGCCGTTCATGGCAGCCGTCCAGATCGTGCTCTACGCCGGCGGCATTCTCGTCATGTTCCTGTTCGTGATGATGCTGGTAAACATCGAGGATCTGTACGTGGAGAAAATGCTGAACAAGCAATGGAAGGTTGGGCTGGCGGCTACCGCCATGCTTGCACTGCTGATGCTGGGAGGGCTGCTGCGCGGCGCCAAAACCCTGCCTCAGCAAGTCGTCAATCTTCCCGAACAGAACAACGTGCAGCAGATCGGACTGCTGCTCTACGGCCGCGACACGGGCTACTACATGTTCCCTTTTGAGATCGCCTCCCTTCTTCTTCTGGTGGCGGTGGTCGGCGCCGTGGTAATGGCGAAGCGGAGAGTGTGAGGATGCTGGAAATTGGAATCATGCACTACTTGGTCGTGGGTGGCTTGCTCTTCCTCATCGGAATGGTTGGTGTCATCACCCGTCGCAACGTGGTCATCATTTTCATGTCCATCGAGCTGATGCTGAGTTCGGTGAACCTGAATCTGGTCGCATTCTCCCGTCTGTACGGACTGCATGGACAGGTATTCTCTCTTTTCATTGCCGCCGACGCTGCCGCTGAAGCAGCCGTCGGCCTGGGAATCCTGATCGCCTTCTTCCGCAACCGCGCGACGGTAAACATGGACGAAGTGGATCTGCTGAAGTGGTAGGCGGCACGACGAACCGGGCCAGGACAGAGAGCTGAAATGTTTTTCCTTACTAACATCTGGGTCGTACCGCTGCTGCCGGCCGCCGGCGCGGCACTCATGCTGCTGTTCGGAAGGCGGTTGGCGAAAAACCTGGTCAACGCCTGCTGCGTGGGCGCGGTTGCGTTCGCGTTCGCCTGGACAGACTTGGCGGTCTGGCAATTCACCCACAGCGGACTGCCCCGCTATGAACACGTGCTCTTCACCTGGCTGGGCAGCGGCGGCGGCAAAATGCTCTACGTGCTGCACGGCGGCGGAACCGCTGAATTCGTGGTGAATGCGGGCGTGCTGGTCGATCCGCTAAGCTGCGTGTGGCTGCTGTTTGTGACCTTCGTCGGCATGCTCATACACATCTACAGCGTGGGTTACATGGCGCACGAGGGCGGCTACTACCGTTTCTTCGGATATCTGAACCTGTTCATGTTTTCCATGCTCACGCTGATCCTGGCGAACAATTTCATGATGATGTTCGTGGGGTGGGAGGGCGTGGGCCTGTGCTCTTATTTGCTGATTGGTTTCTACTTCCACAAGCACTCGGCTTCCACGGCGGCCAACAAGGCATTCATCGTAAACCGCGTCGGCGATGCCGGAGTCATCCTCGGTTCGCTCACCATCTTCTGGCTCTTCGGGACGTTTGATTTCGTGCGCGTCACCGAGCTGGCGCGGGCGCAGTCGGCAACCCTGATGGGAACCGGGATCATGACCGCGGCGACGCTGGCGTTGTTTGTCGGCGCCTGCGGCAAGTCGGCGCAGATTCCGCTCTACGTCTGGCTGCCGGACGCCATGGAAGGCCCCACGCCGGTGTCGGCTCTCATCCACGCCGCCACCATGGTCACGGCCGGAGTTTATATGGTGGCGCGCTCCAACGCGCTGTTCGTGCTGGCGCCGGAGACCATGAAGGTCGTCGCCGTTGTGGGTGCGCTGACGGCAATCTTCGCGGCATCCATCGGGCTGGTGCAGAATGACATCAAGCGCGTACTCGCCTACTCCACGGTCTCCCAGCTTGGCTACATGTTCCTTGCCCTCGGCATCGGAGCTTTCGCCGCCGGAGTCTTTCACGTCTTCACCCATGCGTTCTTCAAGGCGCTGCTGTTCCTCGGCTCGGGCTCGGTCATCCACGCCATGGGAGGCCAGCAGGATATGCGCTTCATGGGCGCGCTGCGCAAGAAGATTCCCACCACCTACCTCACCATGCTCATCGGCACCCTGGCCATCGCGGGCATTCCCGGCCTGGCCGGCTTTTTCTCCAAGGATGAGATTCTGTGGCAGGCCTGGTCGGCCCACCATGGCGCTTTCCGCGCCTTGTGGTACGTCGCCTTTGTCACTGCGCTCATGACTTCGTTCTACATGTTCCGGCTTATCTTCCTCACCTTCTTTGGCGGCCCGCGCATGGCACCTGAAGTTGAGCATCATGTGCACGAGTCGCCCCGTTCCATGACGCTGCCGCTGGTCGTGCTGGCCGCCGGTGCCGTGTTGGCTGGATACCTGGGAGTCTCGCCCAGCATCGCGCGCCTGGTTGGCATCCACGGCGAAACCAATCGCTTCGAGCACTTCCTTGCCCCGGTCTTTGAAAACAGCGCGGAGAACTCCTCCAACGCCGCATCGGCGCTCCCGGCGGAAGACCAGAAAAACGACGGCCCGCCCAGCGAATACCTGCTGATGGCGCTCTCCGTCGCGGCCGCCGGCGCAGGCTGGTGGAGCGCATGGCGCGCCTACGGAAAGTGCAGCGATGGTGTGCGCGAACCGATTGCCGTAGCTGCCCCCGCCGTGTATCGCACCCTGTTGAACAAGTATTACGTGGACGAGTTCTACGACAAGGCATTCACCGGCCGCAGTGAAGTGGACGGGGTTCGCCTCGGAGCCATCGGCGCGGGCGATGTTCTTTGGAAGTTCGACGCCGAGGTGCTCGACGGCGGCGTGAACGGCGCTGGCTGGCTCACCCGCGCGTTCGGCATTGTCTCCTCCTGGTGGGATAAGTGGGTGATCGACGGTGTCTGCGTCAATGGTCCGGCGGTGGTCGCCCAATTGCTCTCCAGGCCGGTGCGATTGGTGCAGGCGGGCCTGTTGCAGTGGTATGCCCTGGTCATGGTATTCGGGGTTGCAGGATTGCTTTGGTATTACGTACTCCGTTAGGTCAAATGGTTGCGGAGAACTCCGCAGGAACGGATTCAATGTACAACCACATTCTCTCGATCATATTGTTCACACCGCTGGTGGGAGCCTTCGTGCTCATGCTGATCCCCGGCCAGCACAAGAACGCAATCCGCTGGGTGGCCAACCTCTTCGCCTTGCTTGGGTTCGCCGTGTCCCTGCCCCTGGTGCGCTGGTTCTGGGAAGTGAAAAGCCTTCCCGGCTTCAAGTTCGTGGAGGGCGCGCCGAACACCTGGATTCCCACCATCGGCTCGGGATATTACCTTGGTATCGATGGCATTTCGTTTCTGCTGATCATGTTGACCACCCTGCTGGGCGCCATCTCCATTCTTTCTTCATGGACCGGGATTCAGGATCGCGTGAAAGAATATTACGCGTGGTTCCTGGTGTTGCAGACCGGCATGCTGGGCGTTTTCATGTCGCTGGATTTCTTCCTGTTCTTCGTCTTCTGGGAAGCCATGCTGGTGCCGATGTACCTGCTGATTGGAATCTGGGGCGGTCCGCGCAGACTTTACGCGGCGATCAAATTCTTCCTTTATACCCTGCTGGGCTCCGTGCTGATGCTGTTGAGCGTGCTCTTCCTGTATGTATTCCATCACTCGCAGACCGGCGTTTACACTTTCAGTATCCAGGAGCTTTACCACACCGCGCCCCTGCTGCCGCAGGTGTACGGCAGTTCGGTGGCAGTCCTGTTGTTCTTTGGATTTTTCGTGGCCTTCGCCATCAAGGTTCCCATGTTCCCGTTTCACACCTGGCTGCCGGATGCGCACGTGGAGGCGCCGACGGCGGGATCGGTCATCCTTGCCGGTGTTCTGCTGAAGATGGGAACCTACGGCCTGATACGTTTTTCGCTGCCGTTTTTTCCGGAGGTGGTGCACTACCCCAGGGTGCGCGCAACCATGATCGCGCTCTCCATCATCGGCATCATTTACGGCGGGCTGGTTTCGCTGGTGCAGAAAGACATGAAGAAGCTGGTGGCGTACTCGTCGGTCAGCCACCTCGGTTTCTGCACCCTGGGCATCTTTGCCCTCAACGGGCCGGGCTTAGCCGGCTCGGTGCTGCAGCAGGTGAACCACGGCATCTCCACCGGCGCGCTCTTCCTCATCGTCGGCATTCTCTACGAACGCCGGCACACGCGCGACATCTCCGAGTACGGTGGCATCTCCACGATCATGCCGGTCTACGCAACCATCGCGCTCATCATGTTCCTGTCGTCCATGGGACTGCCGCTGCTCAATGGGTTTGTCGGCGAGTTCACGATTCTGCAGGCCGCGTACATGGCCAACTGGGCCTGGGCAGCCTGGGCGGTGCCCGGAGTGGTGCTGGCCGCGGCCTATCTGCTCTGGCTTTATCAGCGCGTGTTCTTCGGCAAGGTGGAGAATCCGAAGAACGAAAAGCTCCCTGACCTGAGCCCGCGCGAGCTGGCCACCTTCCTGCCGCTGATTGCCATTGCGCTCTGGATCGGGCTCTACCCGAAGCCGTTTTTCCAGATTCTCGATCAGCCCGTGACTGCCTTGGTGGAGCAACTGAACCACCCCCAGACGTACAACGCGCGGCAGTTGCCGGAACCACCGGCGAAGGCCCAGGTTGCCGCCATCGCGCCGCACACCACCCCATTGGCGGCGGGTTCCGCGGCGCCGGAAGCGGGGCGCTAGGACCATGACCGTGGCTGCCATGAACTTGCCGACGTTTGCGCCCTTCACGGCGCTGGACTACCGCCTGGGCGCGCCCGTAATCGTACTGACCTTGTTCTCCCTCGGCATTCTCTGCTTCGACCTTGTGCTGCCCGCCCGCAAGAAGCAATACAACGCCATTCCCGCCTTGGTTGGACTTGGCGCCGCCGCTTACGCAACCCGCGAAATCCAGCGCATCCTGCCCGCGGGTGGCGAGGGGTTGCTGGGTTTTTTCGGCACCATCGTGCTCGATCCATTTTCGATTTACTTTTTCTATCTGTTCCTGGTGGGCGCCGCTGTCGCCGTGCTGATTTCCATCAAGTACCTGGAGATCGAGCGCGAAAACCATGGAGAGTTCTACGCCCTCCTGCTGTTTGCGGTCATTGGGATGATGTGCATGGCGGCCGGATACGACCTGGTTTTGATCTTCATCGGACTTGAGCTGATGGCGATTTCAACCTACATCCTGGTCGGCTTTCTGCGCAGTAATAGGCAGTCCAACGAAGCCGCCCTCAAGTACCTGCTGCTGGGAGCCTTTTCGTCGGCGATCTTTGCCTATGGTCTGTCTCTGTTCTACGGAGTCTCCGGCTCTACCAACCTTGGTGACATCGCGCATGCGCTCACTCTGCGCGCGGTTGCCCATCCCAAGGATCCCATCGTAATCCTGGCGCTGCTCACCACCTTGACCGGCATGCTCTTCAAGATCGGCGCCGCGCCCTTCCACATGTGGGCGCCGGACGTTTATGAAGGCGCGCCGACCAGCGTAACGGGATTCATGTCCGTGTCCGTGCAGGCCGCCGGCTGGGCCGTAATGTTGCGCGTGCTCCTGTTCGGGCTGTATCCGCTGCGCGCTCTCTATGCGCCGTTGCTGGTCTTCATCGCACTGCTCACCTTGACCATCGGCAATCTGGCGGCCATCACGCAGACCAACACCAAGCGCCTGCTGGCTTACTCGTCGATTGCGCACGTGGGTTACATGATGCTTGGCCTGGTGGCCAGCGATGGTGTCTCCAATCGCACCGGAATCAAGGGAATTCTTTTCTACCTGCTGGTGTACACCTTCATGAACCTGGGCGCGTTTGCCGTGCTCACTTCCCTGCGCCGCCGCAACATCATCGGCGATACCATCGAAGATATTGCCGGCCTTGCCCAGAAGGCCCCGGCGGAAGCCACGCTCATGCTGATCTTCCTGCTCTCACTGGCTGGTATCCCGCCCCTGGGAGGCTTTTACGGCAAGTACTTCATCTTTCTCAGCCTCATCGAGACCGGGCATTTTGTGCTGGCATCGGTCGCCGTGCTTTACGCCGTAGTAGCGCTTTACTATTACCTGAAGATCGCCAATGCGATGTTCATGGGCAAGGCGATCAGCGAAGAGCCCGTTCCCTCCACATCGGCCATGAACTTTTCGCTGGGCTTTACCGCGGCGGCCACTCTCTTTATCGGTCTTTTCCCCAACGTGTTCATCCAGGCAGTCAACTGGTCCGTCTCCAACCTTGGCGCGGGAGGGATTGCACTGTTGAAGTAGTGCCGCAATTTCAGCAGTGCAATCTACCGCACGCGCGAACCGGCGAGCCCAACCTCGCCGGTTCGCGCGTGCGCCAAAAACTGGCAGGACCATCCGCTCTCCCGCTTTGGTTATGCATGCCATAGAGAGAATGAATTTCCCTTCTTCGCCAATTTGCATCATGATCGCTACAGCTTAGGTGCAATCATCGCCAGCGTGGGGGAACAAAATGAGTACGGGAAAAGCTGATCTGGCATTAAGGACGGGAGCCAATGACAAGTCCTGAAGTCTACGTCGGCTATGTTACGGGTTGGAGATGGTGGCTGCTGGATGGAACAACAAGAAATCCCAACCCATGCAGTCTTGGCGTTCCTTATCGCTGGAATTGGGCTGGCGAGAATTCCACGGGACGGTTGCAACTGTCAAACAAACGTGGCTTCTACGCATACCAGCCTGCCGCCATTGAGCGGGTTGGAGTTGACTCTCCGCTGCTGTTTGGCCGGGTCGCGCTCTATGGCGACGTCGTCGTCCACAAGCACGGATACCGTGCCGAAAAAGCGCGCATCCTCGATACCTGGTGCGCCCCTGAAATGTGGGCAAGGCTTTCCCGCAACAAACAAGTCAAAGGCACGTTCAACATAAACACAATTGGAGATGCGGCATGGCTGACATTGGTGACCCTCACAGAACTGAGCGATACTTTCCCCTCGGCTTCCCCGACGATGCGCCTGCGTACCCGGAGCAAACACCAGTGACCGAGCCCGTCCATGAACCCGCGGACCAGCCACGTCATTTGAAATAACGCTTGGCACTGGATGACTTGGATCCTCAGGCGGTTTAGAATCTCTACTCCTATGGAGAGCTTTCATATCTGGGCGCAGCCATGGTGGGTCAATCTCCTGCTTCTCGTTCCTGCTCTTTCCTATCTTCACTGGCGGCGAACCGGACTGCTGCTGAGCCGCCAAACGCTTCTGACGCTGGCATTGTTTGGCGCCGCGTTCGGCTATGTGGAAGCTGTGGTAGTGGTTTACCTGCGGACAGCCGCGGGCATCTCTGGGCATGACGGCAGCGCAATTTTTCAACTGCAAAACGCGCCGGCAACCTATCCGCAAGTAACCGCGTCGCTTGCCCAATTTTCCCGCAGCCTGCGCACGATTGAGGCCTTCCGCGAGGCCGCCACAATGGTCATGCTGGTCAGTATCGCACTACTTGCCGATGCCAGGGCCAGGGAACGTTGGGGGGCTTTTCTATGGACATTTGCGGCGTGGGACCTGACTTACTACGCGGGACTTTGGGCCATCCTGCGATGGCCATCTTCTCTCCAGGACATCGACGTGCTTTTTCTGATTCCGGTGCCTTGGGTCGCACAGGTATGGTATCCGGTGCTGGTCAGTGCACTGACACTTCTCGCAGTCGCTCTCTCCCAGGCAGAAAAAACGGCTTACACGCGAAACCCTGGCTAGACATGTCTTCTGGAGCAGTGGGAAATCTAAAACCGGCGTTGACACGAATCGCCTTCACGCTCCTTCTGTCGCCCGCCACATCGAAGCTCAACCCGGTGCCGGACTTCGAAACGTTCAGGCCGGGCAGCCGCAATGGCAAAGAAAGTTCCGGCAAAACGATCCGAACTTCACCGGGTACTGATTCGTTTGCACAGTTTACTTCTTCGGCCGTTTCGTCCTCTTGGGGAAGCCGAGTGACGAAATCAGTTCACTCTGTGATGCCAGTTGCTGCCGCCTCTTGGATATTTCTTGCACCGCCATTTGCTTAAGTTCACTGGCAAGCTGTTGGGCTGATGGACGCAGGCAATCAAGACAGTTCTTCACACTGGCGAGGTCCTGATTAATTTCAGCTTTGAGCGCCGCCTGCCGCTCTGCTGAAACTTCCCTGACCAGCAGGAGTTCCGTGCCCCGGACTCGTCCTCGGGGCGGATTCAATGAAGATGCGGCCGGTTGCACGTCAAACAGCCATCCCTCACCCTCGAACGGGATGTGAACCGTAACCCGGAAACCCGGCACGTGGAAGGGGCGCGAGGGATCGGGCATGGACTGCATGGGATCGCCGCTGCTGTCCACCTGTGTTTCATCCTCAGTCACCTCAATCTTGTCCTCAAAAACAACCGGAACCTTGATGTTGAATTTGGCGGCAAGTTTTTCCTCCAGCTCAGAATGATCCTTTTCCAGTTCGACTCGTGACAGTCCCTCAACTGCCTTCCGAAGCTCGTTTTTTTGGTGTTCGATTACTTCGGATATTCCATGTTTATGGAACAATGGGTGTTCACTCGCATCCGGCATTCCAAGTTTATGGAACAACAACGGACTGATTCTCGACATCTCCGCACCTTCTCAATCTGCATCCATCTACACTGCATCTGGCCATTTATGATACGCCGCTTGTATGCCGGGAAAACGTTGCTGGAATGATCAAGATAGCCTCGCCAAATTTTTCTGAACCTTAGCTACCCAATCCCCAAACCTCGTCCCGCCGGCCGCTAACATCGCCGCTGGGCGCGTTTTACAGTATCCGCGCGGTTCGCTGCCGGCCAGGCTTCGATCCCTCTGTCCGCTTCCCGCGATGGCCGCCACGAACAGCGCGAAGGCCTTTGCAACTCTCGCAACTCCAATCAATTTTGCTCGTTCTGTGGTTTGACCATGGCGTTGCCCCGTCCAGCAGAGTTTCCCACATTGGTCCTTAGCCGCAGAGTTAAAACATCACTTAGCCACTCCTGAGCATCTGAATGTAAAATGAACCGCCAAAGGAGGCGGTATCCATGGACGCGATTGAAAAACTGGAGATCAATGCGGTCTGCTTGCAAAATGCCGTGCTCTGTGCCGACTGCGAAGTAATCAGCGACAGCTCCCATGACATTTGCCGCGTCTGCGGGGGTCACGCACTGTTGAGTTTATCCCGTGTTCTCGGCGGCACGCTCCCGGCGCAGAGGGCACAGTTAGTCGAAGCCCGGGAGTTCAACGCTGAAAGACCAGCGCTCTCGTTGGTTCGTCAAATGCCGCATGCGCGGATTCGGCGCTCTGTGGCATAGAACCGGAACACAGCGGCCGTTTTACGGGGTGCGGCCGGTGTCCCTGTGGCCAGCGAGTGCGGCAGAGGTCCGGGCGCCGATCCGCAAGAAGGTGTCTGAACCCGCAAGCGGTCATCCGTAACGGAATGATGCAGCAGGCAGCTTGGAAGCGGGTGGCGGCGCAGCGGCCGCCCGGCGGCCCGGCGCCTGCTGCGCGTTTGCGTTCAAATTCCGTGAGGCAGCCAGGGCCTAAATGGCTCGGAATCGTTCCGCTTCTCGACGGCGAATGCGGGGTCTGGTCTTGCAAACCCGGCTGCGAGCGGTACAATTGGGGCGAATCCTCCCGAAACGAGGATTCCGGTTTGATCACTGAACAACGGGACGCCCAGAAAGTGGCGTTCACCTTTGAATCAGGGAACCCAATTTGAGAGCGATGCCAGACAATCAACTTGACCGGACTATATTCAACGCGATTCCGATTCCCGCGTTTGTGGTCAACGGCGATGTCCAGATCTTGGACCTCAACGATACCGCCGCCGAGTTCTGCGGCCAAGCTCTCAACCTGGTGTATCGGCGCCGGGGAGGCGACGTATTAGGCTGCCTGCATGCAACGGATGTATCCGAAGGTTGCGGCAGGGGGCCAGCCTGTCAAGGCTGCATCATTCGCAATTCCGTGGCGCTTTGTTTGCAAGGACAAATCGTCAGCCATCGGATGGTGAACCTTCAGCTTTCTCATGGACTGGAAGTAAAGGAATTGCAAGCTCTCGTTACCGCGAGCCCTCTGCCGGACGGAAGCGAGAAACGGGCTTTGCTCATCGTCGATTCCATCCCTGATATCTCCGCTCTGGGAAATGTCGTTCCCATCTGCATGAAGTGCAAAAAAATCTGGGACGATGAGCACTATTGGACAGAGGTGGAAGAGTATTTTCACGAGCACGCAGGTGTCTGCTTCGCTCGCGGACTCTGTGCCGATTGTGCCACCAGGTTTTCAGGGCCGCGCTAAGACCCCGGGGATGTAAACCTTGTGTGCCGCTTCGCAGCGTCCCGGCCTGAGACTGCGATTCTGGCTGGACACGGATACGCCGGACCCGGCGTTCCCAGTTTCACTGCCCGTATCCTCACTTTTCTTGACCGGCGTGGAGCCACGCCTCTGCAGGACCGATGGATGGCAGAAAGCGTCATGCGGAGAATCAGTGGCCGTGAAGTATCAAAATCCGAATGACCCACTCCACATTCGAATGTCCTTCTGCATTCTCTGATCGCACAGAACATGCCCAAGGCACGTTCTTGAACGCGCTCGTTGCCATAAATGCCTTCCTTTCCTGAACCATCACCATCAGCAGTGATGCAGATCACGGACAACTTTAGGGTTAAAGCGTACTCCTTGCAGTGACGGCAGAGATCAACGCGACGAGCCGCCCCAAGAAATACATATGGCAGGTAGGTCCTACGTGGTAAGCCATGTGTATCTCTTGGGGCGGCTCGTTTTGTTGTTGTAACGCTCTCGCGGGCTTTGGATGGTCCGCAGATATAAGGTTTTGCAAGGCAGAGGTGAGGAAGTATGAAAAACGAATACGATCCCAAGTTGTTCCCTACAAGCGAAGGTATTAACGGCGAAGATTACATTGTGGCGACGTATTTTGTCGGCGCAAGCGCGCAAGCAGATCTGATCGCGAAATCATCCGCCATCGCGATCGAGCAATCCACTGGTTCCTGGTACCGGGTGCCGGGCGAAACCGAAGAAGTACGCCAGAAGTACGCTGCCAAGGTCATTGGCGTCTACTCTGTGCCCAACTACGAACTGATCGCCAATCTGCCCAAGGATCAGCCGCGCTACGCCATCGTCCGGATTGCCTATCCGTGGGTGGACTTCTACGACAACATCCCGCTGATGCTTTCCTCGGTGATCGGCAACATTTCGTCGATGCCGAATCTGAAGCTGGTGGATTTGGAATTCCCGAAGTCCTACGTGGCCCAGTTCAAGGGTCCGAAGTTTGGCATTGCGGGTCTGCGCAAGCTGTTGGGAGTTTCCAAGCGGCCGTTGCTGAACAACATGATCAAGCCTTGCACGGGAATTACTCCGACCGAAGGCGCGAAGTTGTTCTACGAAGCGGCGGTGGGTGGAACCGACTGGATCAAGGACGACGAGTTGATTGCCGGCAGCCCGGCGTTTTCGCCGCTGGAAGAGCGGGTCAAGGCCTACATGGGCGCTGCTCACAAGGCCGACCAGGAAAAGGGTGAAACGACCCTTTACACGGTCAACATCACGGACGAGAACGTCCGCCTGCTGGACAACGCCCACAAGGCGATTGCGGCGGGAGCCAACGGCATCATGATTGACGTGTTTGGGACCGGGTTCTCGGGACTGCGGATGCTGGCCGAAGATCCGGAAATCAACGTTCCGATTTGCGCCCACACCTGCTACGGCGGGGCGCAGACGGTTTCGCCGTTCCAGGGCATCAGCACGGAAGTTGCGCAGAAACTGATTCGTCTGTGCGGCGCCGACATTTCGCTCAACGTAGCTCCTTCGGCGAAGTTCAACGCGCTGCATGAGAAGTTCATCCGGGTGTTCCAGGTTACGCACTCGCCCATGTTCAACATCAAACCGATGTTCAACATGATTGGCGGAGGCGTTACGCCGGGTATGGTTCCGTACCTGTTCGACAACCTTGGCTACGACTTCATCGCCGGCGCCGGGGCTGCGATTCATGGCCACGTGATGGGTCCGCGGGCGGGAGCGACAGCGTTCCGCCAGTCGATTGACGCGATCATGGAAGGTGCGGATGTGAGAGACGCCGCCAAGAAGCATCGCGAACTGGATGTTTCGCTGAAGACCTGGGGCGTGTACGGAGTGGACGACTACAGCAAGCTGTACGAGATCGAAGCGTAGTTAGTTTTGCAAGGTTCCATGTAGGCCGGCGCGAAACCGGATTCTCGGCGGCGCGCCGGCTCCCCT
>Ga0181529_10001214_pt1 | contig 34560 bp, 26 predicted proteins | sample PEATcosm2014_Bin_36_FD_119763 | JGI IMG/M metagenome (GOLD analysis project Ga0181529, IMG submission 119763) | Peatland microbial communities from MTU Mesocosm Facility, Houghton, MI, USA - PEATcosm2014_Bin10_30_metaG | ecosystem: Environmental > Terrestrial > Soil > Wetlands > Peat | place... | reverse complement strand
TGGTGCATTATCTATATTATTGGACTCTCTGGATGTAAAGAACCAACCTCGCCTCAAAACGGAGGGTTCAACGTCGCGGCAGCCCAAAGATATCAGAACGCGAACGGGGTAATGTCCCCGCCAGTGCCGATACCGTTCGTTCCAGTCGCGGGGATCTGGGTGAGGCCCGACCCAAACTCTCTCCCCCAAGGGTCAGAACAGACTTATGGCAGGAACTGGGCTGGCTTCCCAAATAGCTTCGATGATGAGTTAACAGGAATTAACGTTTCAGAACTGGAAAATACAACCGGGTATTTCGTTAAGAATGGCATGGCCCCTGGCTTCTGGAACCATAGATTTACATTCAACTTCTATTGTGGGACTGATAATGGCATTGGAACCGGCACAATATTAGGAGATAATGGGTGGCCAATTACAACTTACACCTACGCCAATAACAATGAATACACGTTCCTTCAGGCTGGCGTTGAGGACACATGCTACTATTACTACAATGGGCAGCGCGGCATTCCGCCCGCGTCGACAAGATTTGCGATCACTGGCCAACAGCCACAGACACTAACACTCACTGGTCAGAGCCCAATCATGACTCAGTTTGGATTGCCGCTCTTATACATCTACGATAACCACCAGAATTTGGTAAACACGATTACGGCAACAAATGTCAGCGCTGACCGCACCCAAGCTACTTTTCCTTTTCCGTCGTCCCTCTCGTCGAGCGCATATTCACTTGCCATCGTGAACCAGACGAATACAGGGCCCGGGTTTTCGACGGCGGGCACGAATCTCCTCTCCATCGCCAGCAGCCAAACCATCCCGGGCAACCCCTTCGGCGTAGCCGTCAACGCCCTGACCGATGCATGGGAGGACAGGGACGGATGTGAGAAGCAAACCTGGACATCGAGCACTTACAACACCTCGCCGGTAGTGACTCTTTACTCTACCAATCAGGTTCGGGTCGGCGGCAATTACATTGGTGTCGGCGCCAATCCCACAGCGGTTGTTACTTACACCGGGCCTTCTGAGCGCGTGGCGTCCCGCGAGGGCTGCGATGCGATCTCCGACACCTATACCGGCACAACCCGCGCCATCGTCGCCAACTCCGGTGCAAACACCGTGAGCCTTCTCGATACCGTCTATAACTCCGTTCTCAACACGATTACTGTCGGCAACCAACCGGTCGCCCTGGCCGTTACATCCGATGGAAGCACGGCCTATGTGGCAAACTACACGGACGGCACCGTGACGCAAGTCAATCTGAATACGGCAACGCCAACCGCAACCGTAGCCGTCGGAGGAAACCCGACTTCCGTCGCACTGACCTCGGCAGGCGTCCTCTGGGTCGGTGGCGTAGGTTTTCTGGCAGAAGTCAACACACAAACTATGGGTGTCGTGGCGACGCAGTCTACAGGCGAGAAAACTCTCTCCGCTCTCGCCTACAGCAACAGTGTAGGCGAGTTGATTGCCACCTCAACCGACAGCAGCGGGAACGTGAACGTCGAAGAGGTCAATCCGGTCACCGTCAAGACAGGCGCACTGTACGCCGCCGTTTCCTCGCACACCGTCTCATCGCTGGGAACCTACTATAGACCGCTCGCCCAGGCACAAGTACAGGGCTTCACAGCAACGCTAGGGACAAGCTCCATTCCAATCAACTCGAATTTGCCCGGAACGCCTCCCCTTGTGGTGCAGGATGGCTGGGCCGTGGTCAGCGCTACGCCGACTGGTTTTACCATTACCGACATCACCGGGCACATTGTTCTTGTCAATGAGACAACTCCATCCCCGGTAGCTGCAATTTCGGTCGATGCCAATCTTAACGTTGCCTATCTCACGATGCCGGACTCCAACACGCTCCTCACAGTGCCGTTGCCCGGAACCGGTTCGAACTAGCCCTTGAGCAATCATCGGCCCTCGTGGTGGAGGAAGCTTGCCTCCAGGCTCACGATGCGAGCTTCCTCTGCCGCTCTGCTTTGGCAGATTCGTCCGCCAACCCTTTCCATTTCGCGGCTGAACCGTCAGAATAGTGCGTGGAACGGTGCGGGTACGCGCGGACGATGAACGAATCCAGTCAACGGGGCACAACCCGGCGCAGCAACCGATGGGTGGCACACGCGCTGCTGCTGCTGGCGCTGATGGCTGGGCGGGGCTGGGCGCAGGGCGTGCCTTCGCCCATGGAGCCGCCCATTCCCATCGACGGCGGGCCACCGCCGGACGACGGCACACCACCCCCTCCCGCCAACACTGCCCGGTTCAATGTGCACGGGGTGGTGCGCAACAGCCTGACCGGCGAGGGCGTGGGGCACGCGCTGGTGCAGATTGAGGGCGACGCGCACTCCGGCGCTCTGACCGCGGGCGATGGCAGCTTTGAACTCACCGCGGTTCCGGCCGGTGCGCAAACCTTTACCGTGACCAAGCCCGGCTTTCAGGATCGCCCCTTTGGCGGCGAGGCCGTGGAACTGCTGCAGGGAGGCGGACGCGAATCCATCCATGCCAGCGGCAACCACAGCGTGGTGGTGGCTGAAGGCATGCCGGAGCTGAGCTTTGTGCTGGGCCCGGCGGCGGCCATCGAGGGCATGGTGCAGTTGGCCAACGGCGAGCCAGCCCCCGGGGTGGTTGTGCAGTTGGCGCGGCGCAGCATTGAAAGCGGCCACAGGGTATGGCAGTTGCAGAGCCAGGCTCGCACCCACGCGGGCGGCAACTTCCGCTTTGGCAGCCTGGTGCCCGGCGAGTACGCGGTGTTTACCTCTCCCTTTCTGGACGCCGACGCACCGCGCTTTGACGACAACGCGACCGAGGAAGACACCGACGCGTCCAACCCCGCCCGCGAGGCTGCCGGTTACGCCGCCGTCTACTACCCGGATGCGCGGGACCCCGGCGGGCTGACGCCGATCACGCTCAACGCGGGCCAAACTCAACAGATCGCCTTCACGCTCACGCAGGAGACCTTCCACCGCGTCTCCGTGGGGATTGCAGACCAGCCGGCGTCGCTGGGCGCTGCTACCGTACACGGTTCGCTGATGGATGCCGCAGGCCGCTCCCTGGAGTACCGCAGCAGCTACAACCCACGCAGCAATTCGATGGTGGCGATGCTGCCCGACGGCAACTACCAGATGCTGATTGCCACCGCTCCCTCGTTCGACCTGAATGGCCCGCGCCGGCAAACGCATCGCAACCCCTCCCTTGGGGTGGTGGAGTTCACGGTGGCAGGCAAACCGCTCACCGTGCCCCGGGTAGCGCTGGTTGAGCAGCAGCCTCCGCCGATTGAGGTGAACACGCTGGGTGGCTCCACGAGCGAGGAGCGCACTCACGAGATGGTGGTGCTGGCCAGCCAAGCCGCCGGGTGGGTGGATGACGGGATGGTCTCGGCCTATGCCAGCGGCCCGCTCAATGGCCCACTGGCGGCCACCTACACGGTTCCCGGCGTCTACTGGCTCCATCCCCAGCTCTCCGAGAAGGACCTTTGCGAAGACTCGCTGTCCGCGGCCGGAGCGCCGATGGCGCGGGAGCCAGTCCGAGTGGCCGTGGGAGGCTCCACGCCGCCGCTTACCCTCACCCTGCGCCACGACTGCGCCCAGCTCACGCTCAGCCTGCCTGCCGCCGTGATGGGCTTTGGGTCCGGCGAAGAGCCTTACTACACCGTCTACGTGGTGCCCGACTTCGACTTTACCCACGATCTGAACGAGTTGACGCTGCGGCCCACCAGCGGCGGCAGCCTGACGGTGGAAAGCCTCACCCCAGGGCGCTACCGGGTTTACACCTTTGCAGGTCCCCATCCGCTGGCCTTCCATGATCGCGCCGCTCTGGCCCGGCTGCGCGCCCAGGAAGTCACCCTCCTACCCGGCGCCAAGGCGGAGCTTACGCTGGAGGTGGGGGGAAAATGAGAGAGGGACTTGGGACTGAGGGACTGGAGACTAGGACATTCGCAGCGCAGACCTCCTGGTCTGCTGTACGGGGGACATCCCTGTCGCCCGCCGCTATGCTGGTCTTGGCCATCTGCCTGATCCTGCCCTTCCGCGCCCACGCCCTGCACGCCGCTCCGGCCCAGCCCGGATTTGCGGTTGCGGGCACGGTGGTGAACACGCTCTCCGGCGATCCGGTGCGGGGGGCAACCCTCAAGCTGATTCCCCACGGCGAAACCAAAGCCGTGGCGGAAGCGCGCTCCGGCGACGATGGCGGCTTTCGGTTCGCGACTATTCCAGCGGGCAAGTACCAGCTGACGGCCTATCGCCGCGGCTACAGCCGCTGCCTGTACGAGCAGCATGGCACCTACAACTCCGCGGTGATTGTGGCCGCCGATCAGGACACCGCGCATCTGGTCTTCCGCCTGCCACCGCTGGCCTATATCCGCGGCACGGTCACCGGCGACGGGGGCGAACCGGCAGAGGGTGCACGGGTCACGCTCTTCCGCAAGCCGGGCGTTGAGGACCCGGAAGGAAAGATATTTCGCGCCGCCAACGCCACGGCCGACGACACCGGCGCCTACGAGTTTGCCGATCTGGTCCCCGGCGAGTACCTGCTGGCCGTTCTGGCCCAACCCTGGTATGCCATGCACGGCTCCGGGGCCGACCACCCGGCCAGCGAGTTGGACGTGGCTTATCCGGTCACCTACTTCGACTCCACCACCGAGGAGGCCGCCGCCACCCCCATTCACCTCACCCCCGGCAGCCACGTGGACGCCAACATCAATCTGCACGCCGTTCCCGCGCTGCGCATCACCCTGGCCAAGTCCGACAGCAACTCTCCAATGCCTGTCCCGGCCGCCCTACACCAAAGCCTCTTCGGCTCCACGGAGGACAGCGGAGTGGATGCTGCCTTGCTGCCGAACGCGCACGGCGAAACCGAGTTCAGCGGCATTGCTCCGGGGCGCTACGAGATCCTGGCTGGCAGCCCAACCCACGCCATCGGCCTGGATGCGGCCTCCAACACGACGGTGGACACCTCGGCTGGCATCGCCACCGGCACCCTGACCGGCAAGCTGGAAACCGCGCCCGGAGTGAGCTACGGCCAGATGGCCGTGCTCACATTGGTACCCGCCGACGCCAACCAGCATGAGATCGGCAGCCTGATCAGCGACGGCAAGTTTGGCCTGTCGGACGTGCCCGCCGGAGTCTGGACGGTGAAGATTCGTAACGGCTACGGCCACGATCTGCAGGTCCACTCCCTGGAGATTGGCGGCAAGAAGACGCCGGGAGACCGCTTTACGGCCACCGACCAGACGCAGGAGGTGGTGGTGACCGCCACCCAGGGCGCTGTAGACGTAGTGGGACTGGCCAAAAAGGACGGCCGCGGGCTGGCCGGAGCCATGATTGTGCTGGTTCCCAGGGAGATGAAGAATTATCCCGGCCTGGCCCGGCGCGACCAGGCCGACTCCGACGGCAGCTTTGTGCTGCTGAACGCCGTGGCGGGCGATTACACCGTAGTGGCCATTTCGGATGCCTGGGAGCTGGACTGGAGCCGTCCGGAGGTAATTGCCCGCTACCTTCCGGGCGGCCAATCCGTCTCAGTACCGGTGGGCGCAACGGGAGAGCTCCGTCTGGGGCAGCCAATCGCCGTCCAACAGCGATAAGGTTTCGGTTTCCTCGGCTCCGGACTTCATCAGAGCGGGTGGAAAAGGATAGTCTAGGGTGGTAGCGGAATTGTGTGTGCGTGCCGCTGCCTGCGGGTTCACCCGGCTGGTGCGGTGCAAGCCGGACACGGCACACGAGGAGAGATTGATTTTGAAGAGCAAGATCCTGCTTTCGATTGCGGCCGCAGCGGCCGTGCTGATGCCCCTTGTGGCCGCGGCCCAGGTGGCCCCGGAAAAGCGTCCCTCGGTGGACAAGGTTGGCCCGTCGTTCAAGTACGAAGCCTATGTCGGCGCGTCCTACACCAGCTTGAACCAGGTGGCCCTGTCGCGCTACGGGCTGATGGGCGGCGACCTGGCCCTGACCCGCGAATTTGGACGCTACTTCGGCATCACCGCCAATGGCGCATACTTCCGCGTGGCGACTGGATCGGGCAACCCCGGCAGCCCGTCGGTGTGGTCGGCGGCCGCAGGACCTGAGGTGCGCGCCACCCTTTACGGCAACATGGACGGATTTGTCCACGTGCTGGTGGGCGTGGAGCACACCGGCGGCGAAGGCATGACGCCCAACATCAGCGCCTCCGGCGGCTTTGGCGGCGGACTGCTCTACAACATGAGCCAGCACTGGGGGGTGCGCGCCTCCGGCGACCGCATGTACGATTCCTTCTCGCTGCCGAACAACACCCCGGCTCTGGCCTACTCGCCGCACACCCACTACAACGCTCGCGCCACGGTGGGCGTGGTTTACCGCTTCTAGGTACACCGCAAGCCGTTCCAGACAAAAAAAGGGGGCCGATGCTGAGCATCGGTCCCCTTTTTTTTGCTCCTCCTGCTTGTCGCCCGGTCAAGCCGGCGGCTGCGCAACTGGCTCCGCCGCGGCAGCGGCTACTGTAGCTGCCTCTCTAAAGCGCTGCTTGGCACGGTACATGGCCTGATCGGCCTCCTGCAGCAACGCTGGCAGATCACCGTTCAACCGGTCTCCCGCAGCTACGCCCAGGCTCACGCTCACCGGAATCTGGGTCTTGGCGACATGGAATAAACCGTTCTCAAAGGCCAGAGCAATGCGACGCGCCGCCTGATGGGCATCTTCCGATCCCGCGCGGGGCAACAGGGCCACAAACTCGTCGCCGCCCCAGCGGCAAAGCGTGTCCTCGTCGCGCAGGTTGGCACGCAGAAGACGGGCTACATCCAGCAGCACCTCGTCGCCTGCCAGGTGGCCAAAGGTGTCGTTGATAGCCTTGAAGCGGTCAATGTCGCAAACAATCAACGCCAAGGGCATGCCGCTGCGGCGCGCTCCAGAGATTTCGCGGAAGGCAATCTCCTCAAAGGCCCGGCGGTTGTAGACGTCCGTGAGGGAATCGCGCATGGCCTGCACCACGAGCTTTTCATTGAGCCGCTCAAAGAGCATCAGCAGAAGAAGAAAGTAGATCAGGCTGGCACAGGAGATGGAGACCACCACGTTGTACACCGCGCGCGGCTGGTCAAAGTCGTACTTCCGCGGGAAGTTGCCTGCCACTACAAAAAGCAATACCTGAGTCAGGGTAAAAAGAGCCAGGAACAAGAACGCTACCGCCGCCAGCCGATCCGATCGGGGCGTCTTTTGGGTGCCATTGCTCTCGATCAGCCAGACGATCGACAGCAGCATCGCTGTGTCTTCCATGTTGTAGATCAACTGGCAAATGGTGATGTTGCGATAGACGAAGGAGAACCAGAGGGTAGAACTCAAGGAAATCGCGGGCGGCAGGATGAGCCAGACGATGGAGCTGGGCCGGCGCTTCATCTCCGCAATTGCTCTGTAGCCCAATCCCAGCCCCAGCATCACCAGGGCGTTGGCCGTCAGCAGGCGCAGCTCCTCCGACACCATCGGCACCCCGCTGCGGAGCAGAAAGGCCAGCCCCAACGACACTCCTGAAAACCCACTGGAAATCAGAGTATGGGAGAGATCGTCAGAGGACGCCGGACGCACAACCAGCATCAGCACTCCGTAGAAGAATGCCGTGAGCGCCCCGATCAGCCAGATCGACCCTAGATGAAGAACCATGTATCGTCGTTATCCCAATTGCTTATCGGCGCCGCGGTGTGCGAGGCCAGCACAGTTCTCCAGATTCAGGCGGCCGATGCCACCATCCGATACGTCCAGCAGCAGCGCACAACCGCGAGGACACGCCGCTTTCGGTCAAGCTAACCCTCTTCCGCCTCACGCAGCTTGGCAATCACGGTGAAATCTTCCAGCGTGGTGGTATCGCCCTTGATCTCGCCGTTGGTGGCCAGCTCGCGCAACAGCCGGCGCATGATCTTGCCGGAACGGGTCTTGGGCAGAGACTCGGTAAACCGGATCTCCTCGGGCCGGGCCAGAGAGCCGATCTCCTTCGACACCCACTTCTTCAGCTCGTCCTTCAGGGCATCGGTTGGCTCGTGGCCGCTCTCCAACGTCACAAAGGCGGAGATCGCCTGGCCCTTCAGCGCGTCAGGCCGACCGACTACCGCCGCCTCCGCCACCTTGGGATGCGCCACCAAGGCTGACTCCACCTCCATGGTTCCCAAGCGGTGGCCGCTCACGTTGATCACGTCGTCCACGCGGCCCATCAGCCAGAAGTAGCCGTCGGCATCGCGGCGTGCGCCGTCGCCGGTAAAGTAGCAACCCTCGACGTCGCTCCAGTAGGTTTTTTTGTACCTTTCGGGGTCGCCGTAGACGGTTCGCGCCATGGACGGCCAGGGCCGGCGCACGACCAGCAGACCGCCGCTTCCGGCAGGCACCGGTACGCCCTCCTTGGTGACCACCTCCGGCTCAATGCCGAAGAAAGGCCGCGTGGCGGAACCGGGTTTGGTAGCCACCGCTCCGGGAATGGGCGCAATCAGGATGGCTCCGGTCTCGGTCTGCCACCAGGTATCGACAATCGGACAGCGGTTGTGGCCGATCTTCTCGCGGTACCACATCCAGGCCTCGGGATTGATGGGCTCTCCGACCGTCCCCAGCAAGCGCAGAGAATCAAGAGAAAACTTTTCCACGTGCTCGTCGCCCCACTTGATAAAGGCGCGGATGGCGGTGGGCGCGGTGTAGAAGATGCTTACCTTGTGGTCGTCAATGATCTTCCAGAAGCGCGAGAAGTTGGGGAAGTTGGGTGCACCCTCGTACATCAGGACGGTGGTCCCGTTCTGGAGCGGCCCATAGACCACGTAGGAGTGGCCGGTGACCCAGCCAATGTCGGCCGTACACCAGTAAACGTCCTGTTCCTGGAGATCAAAAACATACTTCGAGGTCAGGTAGGTCTGGACGGCGTAGCCACCCGTGGTGTGAACCAGGCCCTTGGGCTTGCCGGTGGTTCCGGAGGTGTAGAGGATGTAGAGCGGGTCCTCGGAGTCCATGGGTGCGGCGGGGCAATCGTCGGAGGCGGTCAGCATGAGGTCGTGCCACCAGTGGTCGCGGTCTGGAACCATGTTGACCGGGCTGCCGGTACGGCGGTAGACGATGACATGCTCCACGGTGGGGCAGGCCGCCATGGCCTCGTCCACGGTGCGCTTGAGCGGGATCTCGCCGCCGCGGCGGTAGCTACCGTCCTGGGTGATGATGGCCACGCAGGCTGAGTCCACCACGCGGTCGGCAATGGCGTTGGCCGCAAAGCCGCCAAAGATGACCGAGTGCACAGCGCCGATGCGCGCGCAGGCCAGCAGGGCAATGGCCAGCTCCGGCGTCATGCCCATGTAGACGGCCACGCGGTCGCCTTTTTTGATGCCCAGCCCCAACAGGGCGTTGGCAAACTTCCGCACCTCAACGTGCAGCTCGGCGTAGGTGAGGCGGCGCACCTCGCCCGGCTCGCCCTCCCAGATCAGGGCCGTCTTGTCGCGGCGCGCGCCCAGCGCATGGCGGTCGACACAGTTATAGCTCAGATTGATCTTGCCCCCCACAAACCAGCGGGCGTCGGGCAGCTTCCAGTCGAGCACCTGGGTCCAGGGCTCAAACCAGTGGAGATCGCTGGCTACGCCGGCCCAGAACTTCTCCGGATCGGCGATGGATTCCTTGTAAAGAGCCTCATACTGCTCCAGGCTCTGGATGTGCGCCTTGGCGCTGAATGCGGGTGGCGGCGGGAAGACACGGTTCTCGCGCAGGGTGGAATCAAGGTCGAGATTGGGGATGGCGTGTGCTGGAACCGAAGACATGGTCGATCCTTTGGGGAAGAGTCGTCAGCCAAGGCCGGGCATCCGGACCGATACAGGGGAAAATGGATGCCTGTGGGTGTCACTTTACTCGGCCGGAGGCACAATCGGCAAGATGCGGTACATGAGAACCCAAGGTAATCGCATTTGGATTTCGAATTGCCGATAGGGAAAGATTTGAAAGGGCACGGCTTCAGCTTTTGAGCCTGCCCTGAGCGAAGTCGTGCCCTGCTACAAAGCCCGGCTCGCAGGGAGTTTTTCCGCAGCCTGTGAAGCCGCTGGGGGATGCTTTTGGGATGAAAAACCATCCCTCAGGGCCTAAAGGCCGGGGACACACTCTTGGCCTACGGCACGGCTGAAGCCGTGCCCTTTCAAAGCAGAATCATCCCGCAATCTGAAGTGCGATTGCCCTGCGTGAGCAGCCTCCATCTGGCCCGTATTCGGATCTCCGCCTAGCTATTTGTGCGTCTGCTATGGTTGGTTGCAGGTTTCATTTCACACTGAATGAGGTACATTTGCATGCCTGACCTCAATCGCCGGGAGTGGATCGCGGGCGCTACGGCGCTCCTCGGCCAATCCCAGCTGCCCAAGGTTCTCTCCGCCACCGAAAGCCACTCTTTGACAAACCCACCCGCCGCGACCGCGCTGCCGGCCAAGCCCGCCAACCTGTTGTCCACCAACTTTCCGCCGGCGTTGCTACGGCGCGCGCTGACGCCAGCCGGGGATTGGAAACCTTTCCCCCGCTTTGCCGACCGTGCCGCCTGGGCTGCTTTGCCGTCGGACACGACCCAGAAGACCCTGGCCAGCGCCACGGCGATTCTTGGCACCCCGTGGGCCTCGCTGCCGGCCGCCGCCTTTCTGGACTTTGCCCGCAACGGCAACCGCACCCGCTATGAGGCGTTGAACTTTGAGCGCCGCGGTCGGCTGGGCACGCTGGTGCTGGCCGAGTGCATGGAAGGCAAGGGCCGCTTTCTGGACGAGATTGCCAACGGCATCTGGCTCATCTGCGAGGAGACCTTTTGGGGCGTGCCCGCCCACCTGAGCCTGCAGAAGAAGGGCGTGGGCCTGCCCGACGTGACGGAGCCGGTGGTGGACCTGTTTGCCGCCCAAACCAGCGCCACCCTGAGCTGGGCGCACTACCTGCTGGGGGCGGAACTCAGTAAAGTTTCACCGCTGCTGCCGGAGCGCATCGTTCTGGAGGCCAAGCGCCGCATTTTGACCCCGGCCTTTGAGCGGGACGACTTCTGGTGGATGTGGAAACCCAAGGGCGCGCGGCTGAACAACTGGAATCCGTGGATCAACTCCAACCTGCTGGTGACCAACCTGCTGCTGGAGACCGATGGCGAGCGACGCGTTGCCGCGATTGCCAAGATCTGCAAGAGCGTGGACGCCTTTCTGGCCGACTACTCCGCCGACGGAGCCTGCGAGGAGGGCCCCGCGTATTGGGGCGAGAGCGGCGCCGCCACCTTCGACGTCTGCAAGCTGCTGGTGGACGCCGTAGCGGGCGCGCCCAACGTGCTGACTGATCCTTTCATCCGCCGCATGATGCACTACATAGCCGACGTGCACATTGCCGGCCGCTACGCGGTGGACTTTGGCGACTGCTCCCCGCTGGCGGGTGCTCCCGGCGCACTGGCCTACCAGATCGGCAAAGTAACGGGCGACGCCGAACTTCAGGCCTTCGGAGCCGCAACCCTGCACAGGGCCGAGGACGAGATTCATGGCAGCGCCCATGCCGGTCTTACCCGGCGCGATCTTACTGCACTGTTCCAGCAGGCCGAGGCGCGCAAAGCCCCCGCGGCCGACGCACTGGGCCGCGACAGCTGGTTCCCTGCCCTGTGCCTTGCCACGGCGCGGCAAAAAGCAAGCTCCACGGATGGCTTTTACATGGCGCTGCAGGCCGCACACAACCTGCGCAGCCATGGCCACAACGACTCCGGCAGCTTCATCGTCTTCCACAACGGCGAGCCGGTGTTTGTGGATGCTGGCACCCAGGCCTACACCGCGCAGACCTTCTCCAAGGATCGCTACAGAATCTGGATCATGCAGTCCGGCTATCACAACCTGCCCACCGTGGGCCGCCAGATGCAGACCACCGGCGAGCTGCGCTACCGCGCCACGGACGCAAAGTACGTGACCGACGATGCGCATGCCCAGGTCGCGGTTAACCTTGCAGCTGCCTATCCCGATGCGGCCGGTATCCGCCACTGGAACCGCATTCTCACGCTCGATCGCAAGGCTGGGCGCATCCGGCTGAACGAGGAGTTTGCGCTGGCCAGCGCCGTGCCCGTGGTACTGAACCTGCTGACCCCGCGCACCCCCGACACCACCAAGCCGGGCACGCTGCTGCTGCCGTCCGCGCATGCCGCGGGCAAACCCGTTACCCTGCTCTACGACCCACACGCGCTTACGCCCAGCGTGGAGAGGATTGATCTCACCGACAACGGGCTCAAAGCCGCCTGGGGCCAGCTGTATCGCGTTCAGCTCACGTCGGCAACCGTGGCCAGCGGTAACTGGACGATGGAGATGGTGGGAGTGAGCTAGCGGGGTTGGCGGAGTTGGCTCAACGTCAGCGTATCCGCAGCCCCATCCATAAGGAAGCCTGGGGTTGGGCTTCTCCTCCCTCAGTCCCTAGTCCCTAGTCCCTCAGAATGTTACCCTTGCATGTGGCGCGTCCATGCGTCCGGGCCGGAACGGAGTACGAGGAAAATGTTCGATTCAAGTAGGCGTTGGTGCGTAGCCTTTACGCTGGCCGCATCGCTGACCATGATGAGCGCGGCTCAGCAACCCCTGGCGGGCGATGCACCGTCCGATCCCGGGCCCCTGGCCAAAGATATCTCCGCCGATCTGCACTCCAAGGCCATCCGCCCTGCGATCCGCAAGGTGGCTGAATGGCAACTAGCACGCAGCACCGCGCAGCCCATGGCTCGCAGCTGGGATTGGGGCGTGCTGGACATAGGTCTGGTGGCTGCCTCCCGCACCCTGGGCGACGGCAAGTTCTCCAACTACGTGTTTTCCGTGGGTGAGCACTTCAACTGGCACATTGAGCACACTCTGGCTCCGGCGGAAGACTACGCGCTGGCCCAGGCGCTGATGGACGTGGTCAACAACAATGCCAAGACCACCAGCGCCATCCGCCTGCGACTGGACGGCGATCTGCAGGACCCCTTTGACCCGGACAATCCCCTCTGGACCCGCACCGATGCCCTGTTCCTGGAGGCTCCTGCGGCCGCGCAGCTCGGGGCTTCAACCAGCGACGAGACCTACGACGGTTTTGTGAACCGCGAGTGGCACCGCACCGAAAAGCTGCTCTACGACCACCAGCTACATCTGTTCGCCACCAGCCAGTCGGCCCTAGGCCAGCACGAAAAGAACGGAAAAGCGCTGTTTGAGGCGCGCGCCAACGGCATGGCCATGGCGGGGCTCGTCCGCGTCCTCGCTGCCCTGCCCTCCGACGATCCTCTGCGCCCGGTCTACGTGGACCGGCTGCGCGAGATGGCGCAAGCCGTGGCCGCCGCGCAACAGCCCGACGGCCTCTGGCGTCCGGGGCTGCTTGATCCAGCCAGCTATCCGCAGCCCGCCGTGGCCGGCTCCTCGCTCATCGTCTACGCGCTGGCCTGGGGCATCACCCATCATCATCTGGATGCACGCCTCTACCTGCCGGTGGTGGAGCGCGCCTGGCCGGGGCTGCTCAGCCATGTTTACCAGGATGGCCGCCTGGGTTCGATTGAGCCTCTGGGCGATGTCTCTATCCCCTACACGGCCAGCTCCTGCTGGAACTACGGCGTGGGCGCCTTCCTGCTGGCCGCGGGAGAGGTGGACGCACTGTCGGGACATAAGCACTGGTAGACAGGGGTCAGGGTCAGGGGTCGGCTGCGCGGTCGGCGCAATGCTGGCTCACGTTGCAAGGCGGGGGAGCCGCCCCCTTGTCCGTTTCAGAGTGTCGCCGGAACGGCGCATCACCCGCTCCGGCTGGGATGGGAGGCGGAAACCGCTGACCTTTTCGCCTCCGCCGCACGAAAGTTCCCCAACTGTTTCAAATCTGGACATCCAAATTAGAAAGATGACGGGAATGTCATCGTGATGGCTATCACGCTTTTGGACTACGTAACGATAGTTACAGTATGGCCCACGGAGGGCCTTTCAAGATGATGGTAGCTCTCTCTGGCAGCGCCCCCGTTACAGCAGCTCAAGCCTATGCCGTCGCCCAGGCAGCGCCGGTCGCCTCCAACCCTTCAGCCGCTGACCGCACCACCCAGCAGGACACGGTGACCATCAGCGCCCAGGACCAGCAGATGGCACACGCCGCGAGCTCCGATGGCGACGCCGACGCCAGCTAACCAGCCCCTCCCCCAGAAGCATTGATGACGGCTCTGCCCTGCCGCAGAGCCGTTTTCTATTGGTGCGGCCCCCCGTACCGCTCGCTCGCGGGCCATCTTTCGCTCCCCAACCCGCGGAACACAGCAGAGGAAAGCCCAACAGGCAAAGACCGGACCGTCAATCAAACCGCCTATACTTGCTCAACGGAGATTCGCATGGACGAAGATGCGCTTGAGTTGGTCCGCCGAATTGAAGAAGAGTTCTCGATTTATCTCCCCACCGAGGACCTTCTTGAGGTTTACACCATCGGGAACCTTTATAAGCTCCTGGTGCGGCTATTGAAACCCACTCCAGACTTCCTCGTCGGCAGTGCCTTCTTCAGATTGCGCACCGCACTTGCGGCTGTTCTGGAGATTCCACCGCGCTCAATCCGCCCCTCCACCTTCCTCGACGATCTCATTGACCAAAAGCGCATCCGCGAACAATGGAGCGCGGTTGCATCCGCGTGTGGTCTAGTTTTGCCCGGTCTGCAACACACGACCACTTGGAAGCTCTGGATGAAGTGGGCCGCGACAGTACCAGCTTTCCTCCCCACTGCAGCTTTCCACTTCGCCGTAGCTCGAACCTTGCACGGGGATTTCATCCATATTGCGGGCCTGACCATCCTCTGGTTCATAGGGCTCTCCCTGTGGCTGATCCTCTACGCCCAACTCCTGAACATCACTTCGTTCCGCTGTTCGGTGCTACCCGTTTTGACAGTAGGCGAGCTAGCGCGCGCGGTTTTGCCGCTGAATAGAGAACAGTTTCGGCAGGAGTGTGACAAGACAGAAGAGCCGACAGAGAGTCAGATTTGGATGCGGTTGGCTGCCGTTCTGCATGAAGCGGGCTTTACTCCGGGTGAGATTGTCCCGAGCGCGAGCATTCTGAGTTACGGCGTCCCCAGTTGAGGATTTCGCAGCTCTCCACCTACCAGAAACCCGTTGTACAGATTTATCTCCGAGACTTTTCGGGCAGAGAAGCCTCTAAAGAACAACTGCAGATTCTTCGGCTCCCTTCGCACTGCGTGCTCCAGTCGCTCAGAATGACAGACTCCGGAAATGCAAAACGCCCTGCTCCGAAGAGCAGGGCGTTGGTGTTGGTCCATGAACTTGCCGTTGGGGTCGGTTCACAGGCTGAAGCAAGATGCCTGTTCACTGGTCACTGGCCACTGATCACTGGCTTAGTGCTTGGCTTCGCCGGCAGAGGCCAGCTTGGCTTCGGCTTCGGCAATCACGCGCAGGGCGTCGTCGAAGGCAGCCTCACTTTCGCCGGCTTCCTTCCACATCTTCAGGCCGCGGTCCAGTTGCTGCTCGGCACGGTCGCGATCGATCTCTTCAGGCTTCAAGGCATCGGAAGCCAGAATGGTGACGCGGTCGCCCAGCACCTCAACAAAACCCCAGCTCACGTTGAGGGTCAGCATGCCGTTTTCGCCCGCGCCGCGAATGATCACGTCGCCCGCGCCCAGTTCGGCCACCAGCGGCGCATGCCCGTAAAGCACCTCGAAGTACCCGGTCTTCGAAGGCAGCTCGACCGTATCGGCCAGGCCCTCGAACAGCGTGCGCTCCGGTGTCACCAGCCGTACGCGAAGTTGGTTCGTCTCTTCTGCCATGGGTTCCTTTCAGTCGCCAGTGGACAGTATCAAGTGGTCAGTGGTCAGAACGGTGCGTTTACGCAACACGGCTCTGACCACTGTTCACTGATCCCTGTTCACTAGACCGCTGCCTTCAGCTGCTCGGCCTTGGCCAGTACGTCCTCGATGCCGCCCTGCATGTAGAAGGCCTGCTCCGGGATGTCGTCGTACTTGCCGGAGATGATCTCCTTGAAGCTGCGCACGGTGTCGGCAATCTTGACGTACTTGCCGGGGATGCCGGTGAAGGTCTCGGCCACGTGGAAGGGCTGCGAGAGGAATTTCTGCACCTTGCGGGCGCGGCCGACGGTGAGCTTGTCCTCTTCCGACAGCTCGTCGATACCCAGAATGGCGATGATGTCCTGCAGATCCTTGTAACGCTGCAGAATGCGCTTGACGCCCTGGGCCACGTCGTAATGCTCCTGGCCCACGACGCGGGCGGAGAGAATACGCGAGGTGGAGGCCAGCGGATCGACGGCGGGATAGATGCCGAGTTCCGACAGCGGGCGGCTGAGCACGGTGGTCGCATCCAGGTGGGCAAAGGTGGTTGCCGGCGCCGGATCGGTCAAATCGTCGGCGGGCACGTAAACGGCCTGCACGGAAGTGACGGAACCCTTGCTGGTGGAAGTAATGCGCTCCTGCAGTTCGCCCATCTCCGTGGCCAGGTTGGGCTGGTAACCCACGGCGGAAGGCATACGGCCGAGCAAGGTGGAAACCTCGGAACCAGCCTGCGTAAAGCGGAAGATGTTATCGACGAACAAGAGCGTGTCAGCGCCCTCTTCATCGCGGAAGTACTCCGCGACCGTGAGGCCGGTGAGGGCCACGCGGAGACGGGCGCCGGGAGGCTCGGTCATCTGGCCATAGACCAGGGCGCACTTGGACTCCGCAAACTTGCCCGGCGTAATCACGCCCGACTCGCTCATTTCCAGCCAGAGATCGTTGCCCTCGCGGGTACGCTCGCCGACGCCGGCAAAGACCGAGTAGCCACCGTGGTTCTTGGCCACGTTGTTGATCAGCTCCATGATGACGACGGTCTTGCCCACGCCGGCGCCGCCAAAGAGGCCGATCTTGCCACCCTTCAAGAAGGGCTGGATCAGATCGATGACCTTGATGCCGGTCTCGAACATCTCCTCGCGGGTAGACTGCTCATCGAACAAGGGAGCGGGGCGATGGATGGGCATGCGCTTGGTCTCGCCGATGGGGCCGAGCAGATCGACAGGCTCGCCGACCACGTTGATCACGCGGCCCAGGGTCTGCTTGCCTACCGGCACGCTGATGGGTCCACCGAGATCGATGGCCTTCATGCCACGGACCATGCCGTCGGTGGCCTGCATGGCAACCGTACGGACGCGGCCTTCGCCGAGGTGCTGCTGCACTTCGAGGATGACCGAGATGGGCTCGGGCGTGACAAAGCCCTCGCTGATGACGTGCAGCGCCTGATAGATGGGCGGCATCGTCGCTTCTTCAAACTGCACGTCCACGGCCGGGCCGGAGACCTGAATTACTTTGCCGATGTTCTCTGCCATTTTTCTTTGCCTCGGAGGCTTCTTGAGGGGTCAGGGATCAGGGGTCAGGGATCAGGCCTGCGGTACAGGCACCAACTCCCTCATTCCGATCCTTGATCCTCCCAGTCTCATGCGGGAACTTCCCCGCCATTCGATTCGACTCTCTTCACGCCGCGATTCAATACCGCGCACTTCAAGAGCATGTTGCTGTGTAGGCAAGGACGCTGATCCCTGACCCCTGAAACCTGATCCCTGTCTTACAGCGCCGCTGCGCCTGAAACAATCTCGATAATTTCCTTGGTGATGGCCGCCTGGCGCACGCGATTCATATGCAGCGTGAGCGAGTCGATCATGTCCGAGGCATTGTTGGTTGCTGAATCCATCGCCGTCATGCGGGCCGCATGTTCCGCGGCAACACTCTCTGTCATGGCGTGGTAGAGCACGGAAAACACAAACTGCGGAAGCAGCCCGGCGAAGAGTTCCTCGGCCGGTTGCTCGTAGATGTAGTCCACATTCTCGGTGCCAAATTTCTTGGCTTCGGTATCGGCTTCCGTGGTGTCGGCCGCTTCCAGCTCGATACCGGCGGAGAGAGCAGCCTCGGCGGCGCGTTCGCGCTCCGCGCTGGTCGGCTCCACGGAGCCGGTAATCTGCGGGCTGTTGAAGTCAATCAACGGCAACAGCTTTTCCACCACCAGGCGCTGCTGGATCACCGATTTGAACTCGTTGTAGACGATGTAGCAGGCGTCGATCTCTTCGCTCTCGTAGCGAGAGATGATGCTCTCGGCCAGCTCATGGACGCGGGTGGTCTCCAGCTTGAGCAGCATGCCGGGATGGTCGCCGACCACTTCAACGCCGCCCTTGTGGGTCCTGACCTGCTTGACTGCACCTTGCTCGTCGGTTGTCTCCACATACTCGGCAACCGGATAGCGGCGGCGCATGAGGTCGCGCGCCTTGCGGCCCACGGCTTCCACGTCGATCTGCTTGTCGGTATTGCCTTCAATGAACTGGAAAGCCGTCTTGAGGATGTTGGAGTTGAAAGCGCCGGCAAAACCCTTGTCGCCGCTGACCACAACCAGCAGGACCCGCTTCTCGGGCCGCGTTGCAAACAGCGGATGTTTGAGGTTGCCGGTGGCGTCGTCGTAAAGGTCCACACGGCGGGTCAGCGAGGTGAGCACGCTGGTGATCATCTTCGCGTAAGGCCGCGCCGAGAGCGCGCGTTCCTGCGCACGGCGCAGCTTGGCCGCCGAGACCATCTTCATGGCCTTGGTGATCTGCCGCGTGTTTTTGACGCTGCGGATGCGGCGTCGAAGATCGAGTACGTTTGCCATTGTCAGTTCTCAGTTGTCAGCTAACAGCTAACAGTTTTTGACTCTCAGTGATCCTGCTTCGATCCTTACTTCACTGAAGATACCGGCAACTTCTTGAGTATCCCCAATATCTTGTAAGTCTCGTGATCAAATGTTTTTCCGTCGACGCTAGTCAGCCAAAAGAGTTTAGCGGTATTCCGTTTGAACTCAACAGTGATTTCATTGACATCGGTCATCGGCATTTTGCAATCTCTTGGCACACCATGACGAGATCGATCAAAACTCTGCTTCCCCTCGCAATTGGCCACAACTAACCTTCCATCCGGAAGCAAAAGGGAAAACGTAGCGCCCCTAACATTGTAAGTTGCCTGGCTTGAAGGAGTAACAGATCCAAAGCCAAACCTTCCAACTTCAAAAGAAGCGTATTCAGCAGGAACTACAAAATTGTAGGTTGTCAAATTGTCTTGGCGTTGAACGATCTTCACATCCATCTTCTGTGCAGAACACACAACGGTAGAAAGACAGGAGAATACAACTATTGGTGCCAGAAACTTCAACCTGTTACCCCGCATATTCTCCGCTCCTTTCCAGAATTCAACGCCCCGACCAAACTGATTTCTGACTCCTACGCCGTAACGGCTGCCAACTCCGCCTTGAAGTTCGCGGAGTACTCCTTGAGTGCGGCGTGGAGCTGAGCGCGGACATCGTCGTCGATCTGCTTCTTCGCGGTCAGCGTGGCGATCAACCCCTGCTGCGAGGTCTCAAGATACTTGAGCAAGCCATCCTCGAAGCCGCGAATGTCGGAGATCTTGAAGTCGTCCAGATAGCCCTGCGTGCCGGCGAACAACACCACCACCTGCACCTGCCAGCTGAGCGGCTGGAACTGCGGCTGCTTCAGGAGCTCCGTAAGGCGCTGGCCGCGGCTCAACTGCTTCTGCGTGAGCGGGTCCAGATCGGAGCCGAACTGCGCAAAGGCCGCCAGCTCGCGATACTGCGCCAGATCCAGCTTCAAGGTCGCGCCCACCTGCTTGACCGCCTTGATGGCCGCCGAGAAGCCTACGCGCGAAACCGAAAGTCCCACGTTCACCGCCGGACGAACGCCGGAGTTGAACAGATCGGTTTCCAAAAAGATCTGGCCGTCGGTGATGGAGATGACGTTGGTCGGAATGTAAGCCGAGACGTCGCCTGCCTGGGTTTCGATCACCGGCAGAGCCGTCAGCGAGCCGCCACCCTTCTCCTTGCTCATCTTCGAGCTGCGCTCGAGCAAGCGGGAGTGGAGATAGAAGACGTCGCCGGGATAGGCTTCGCGGCCCGGCGGACGGCGGAGCAGGAGCGAAATCTCGCGGTACGCCATGGCGTGCTTGGAGAGATCGTCGTACATGACCAGAGCGTGCTTGCCGTTGTCGCGGAAGTACTCGCCGATGGAGGTGGCGGCGTAGGGCGCGAGGTAGAGCAGCGGCGCGGGCTCGGAGGCCGAGGCAGCCACGATGATGGTGTGCTTCATGGCGCCGGCTTCGGTCAGCGTCTGCACCACCTGGGCGATCGAGGAGCGCTTCTGGCCGATGGCGCAGTAGATGCAGATCAGATCGTTCTTGGCGCTGTTGATGATGGTATCGAGCAGCACGGCGGTCTTGCCGGTTTGACGGTCGCCAATGATCAGCTCGCGCTGTCCGCGGCCGATGGGAATCATGGCGTCAATGGCCTTCAGACCCGTAGCCATGGGCTCGCGCACCGGCTGACGGTCGATGATGCCAGGAGCCAAACGTTCCACCGGCAGCGATTCCGTGGTGGCAATCGGCCCCTTGTCGTCAATCGGCATGCCGAGCGCGTTTACCACGCGGCCGATCATGGCCTCGCCCACGGGCACGCTCAGAATCTTGCCCGTACGCTTGACCTCGTTGCCTTCGCTCAACTCGGTGTAGTCGCCCAGAACCACAGCGCCCACCGAATCTTCTTCGAGTGAGAGCGCCAGGCCCGCAATGCCGTGCGGGAAGCTGAGCAGCTCGCCGGACATGACCTTGTCGAGGCCGTGCAGACGGGCGATACCGTCACCCAGCGAGGTGATGGTCCCGACCTCGTCGACCTGGACCTTCGAGTCGTAATTCGCGATCTGTTCGCGAAGAAGTTGCGTAATCTCGTCTGCCTTGATCTGAGCCATTTGCCAGTCCTTTAGTGATCAGTGACCAGTGGTCAGTGATCAGGAATTGCCTTTCAACGGGAGGTCTTCTCGAGGATCGCATGAATCATTCTGCCGACCTCGTGAGAAAGACCCTCCGCTTCATCCAACTTCTCAGGAACTCCGTATCCAAGCATTCGCGCTAGTTCCAACTGGGTTTGCAACTCCTGGTTGGAACCGCGAGCTATGCCGAGAAACTGCCGGAACTCACCGCTACTTAACCTTGCCCTGCCCTTCGGCAATGTTGCTGGGCACTGAAACTGCCGACCGTTGAAGCTGGCTGGTCAAGCCGTACAACTCGTGCTTCGGAAAACTCTGCGTAAGCTTGTAGATCGAAGCCGCCATTTGCATCGCACGCTGCCAAACAATCAGCTCGCGAAACGACCGCGCCTTGGCTCCATCTTCCATAGCTTACTCACTTACCACTGCCGTTCTGACCACTGACGTTCTGATCACTGATCACTAACCACTGGCCAGCAACGCTTCCTTCAACCGTTCCAAACGGCCCTTGACCGAACCGTCGTACACCGTGGACCCGATGCGGACCACCGCGCCGCCCAGCACCGTGCTGTCCAGCCTGAAGCTGGCTTCGACGCGGGCTCCGGCAAGCTTGGCCACTTCAGCCACCAAGGCGGCTTTCTCTTCGGCGCCCAGTTCGCGGGCGGTCACAATCTCTGCCTGGCGAATCCCCAACTGCTCCTGCAAGATGCGGCGATAGGCGGCCGCCACTTCCAGCACGCCAGCGATGCGACCGTTGTCAATCAGCACCGCCAACAAGTTGCGCAGCGGCTTGGCAAGGCCCAGCGTGGCATTCAACTTATCCAGGAATCCCACCTTTTCAAGAGCGGGAATCGCAGGGTTCTCAAAAAAAGTCCGCAGCTCAGGCGAACCATTCCAGGTGGCCAGGAAATCGTTCAACTGCTTATCAATCTCAACCGTATTCAAACCGGAGGAGGTCACCACGTCGGCAAACGCCTGCGCATAGCGGGAAACAAAGGCTGCCATCTAGTTCTTCCCTCCATTACCGGCGTTGGCCACAAACTCCGCAATCAGCGCGCGATCAGCTTCCGGCGTCAGCTTGAGCTGCGCGGTAGCCTGCTCAATGGCCAGGTCCGTAGCAAAGTTGCGCAAGTTGCGCTTGGCCTGGGCGGTAGCCACGTTCAGCTCCTGCTCGGCGCTGGCCACAATGCGCGTCTTCTCCTCTTCCATGGAGGACTTGATGCGCTGCTCGTCGGCCTTGCTGTCTTCTTCCACCTGGGTACGGAACTTGCCGATCTCCTGATCGAGCCCCGCCAGCCTGGCTTCCACCGCGCTCAAGCGGGCGTTGGCATCGGCGGTAGCCTTGCGCGCCTCTTCAAGCGAGTGGCTCAAGGTCTGCGCGCGCTTGCGGAAGATCTGGGGCAGCTTGCGACCGACGGGAATGGCGACGCCGAAGAAGACGATGGCGAAGTTGAACCAGAGGAAGACCTGGGATGTGGTATCGCGCGACCAACCGGTCACACCCGACAGCCACTTGACCACCGCGCCGTTGACCAGAAAGCCGTGTTCCTGCTCTTCCTGGCTAGGCTTGGCCGCTTCTCCTTCCGGCTGGTTCTGGGTGGAGACAGCGGACTTCTCAGCCGATGCGGCGGGCTTGGTGTCTTGCGCTACGGCGCGGCCAAGTCCGGCAACCAGCACAAAGACCAGGACCGCGGCAGAGACCGTGCGGAAAAGTTTGAGAAAGTTGTTCGGACGCGACATGGAAACTCTCGGTTTTACTGGAAGCGAAACGGTCAACGTGCGCCTCCGGCTGCGGCGGGCAGAACGGCGCGAACCACCTGTCCGGCCAGTTCGCTGGCTGAGGCCTGGATGGCCTGGCGGGCGTTAACGACTTCAGCTTCAATCTCGGCACGGGCCTGGGCCAGCTTGTCGCCAGCCACCTTGCGGGCGGCGTCCAGAGCGGCATCGCGTTCCGCCGACCACTGCTTGACGCGCTGTTCACGCACCTTGTAGGCCTCGACACGAGCCAGACGAAGCTTCTCAGCGTACTCGGAAGTGCGCGCCTCGGCATGGGCAATCGCCTGCTGCGCCTCTTCCATCGCCCCTTCGGTCAGGTCACGACGCTTCTTCAGAGTGGCGGTCAACGGGCCTTGCACAAGGAACTGATAGGCCAGCACCAACACAATGAAAAGTATCATTGTGGGAATGGCGCCCAGCAACAGAGATTCGATTTGGTGAAGGATCAGTGGCATGGCGTTACCGGGTGACCGGCTTTCTAATGAGGTGGACTTCCAAGGGTGAATGAAAGCGTGAAACAACTCTTTTTTAACAGGGCTGGCTGGTCAAGTCAACGTAACCGAGTCAAATGGGTACTATCCTGTGACTGCGGTCACGAGAATAGGAAGATAGGCTAAAATACTGCTTGCCTTCGCTCCAAACCGGCTTAAACTTGATTCATTACCTAGACCCGGTCCAGGGTCCAGCGGGCAGTCGGCCAAGGGAACTACTTCCACTCCCTCCCCCGAGTGCCCGCTTCTTGATTTCTGGGAAATAGGGAACAAGTCGCGCGCGTTCCGTGCGCCCCGTCGGCAGTGCATCAAAGCCCCGCCAGCCTGAACCCTGCGTCGCCTTCTTGTTCCCTGGTTCCCTACTTCCCTTGTTCCCTACTTCACCGCCGCCGCCTCCACCGTCAGCAGCCCCTGGGCGCGCAGCCAGGCCTCCAACAGCGTGGGCCACTGGTCCAGCGCGGCATCGCCCTTGCCCAGGCCCGAGCCGTGACTGCCGTTGGCAAAGATGTGCATCTCGGCGGAAACGCCGTTCTTTACCAGCGCGTTGTAGAAGGTGAGCACCTGCTCCACCGGGACGGTTTTGTCGTTGAAGGTGTGATAAAGGAAGACCGGAGGCGTTTCTTTACTCACAAAGAGCTCAGGAGAGTAGGCCGCACGCAGGGCTTCGCATTTGTCTACCAGGTTGTTGATTTTGCAGTAGTTCAGGTGCGACATGTCCATACTGATGGCGCCCAGCCAGGGGTAGCCCAGCACCAGGTAATCCGGACGGCTGGAGACGCGCTCCACCGGGTCAGCAGCGTCGGCTTGGGCCGCGATGGGCTGGGTTCCGGCCAGCGCCGTCAGGTGGCCACCGGCAGAAAAGCCAATCATCACAATGCGGTTCGGGTTCACCTTGTACTCCGCCGCATGGGCGCGCACCAACTGCACGGCCCGGCGAGCATCCTGCAGGGGCGCGGGCATCAGGTAACCGTTGGTGGACAGCCGATAGCTGAGGATAAAGGCGCGGAAGCCGTGGGCCACAAACCAGTTGGCAATCTGCCCGCCTTCCAGGTCCCCGGCCAGGTGGGAGTAGCCGCCACCGGGGTTGATGATCACCGCTGAACCATTCTCGGTGTGGGCGCGGGGCGAAACAATGGTCAGCGTGGGAATGTCCTCGCAGGCCTTGCCGCGGGCTCCTGGCGCGTCTGCCGGCCACAAGCGGATGGTCTGAATGCCCAGGAAGCTGTTGTCGTTGCCAGCCACGGCACAAGTCGAACTCTGGCCCTGGAGCGATGCCACGGCCAGAACACTGACCGCAAATAGTACAGAAAGGTATCTCATCGGAGTCCTCATGGTCTTCGCCCCGGATTATAGCGGACGGCTCAATGCTTAGAACGGGTTAACCTTTTCACATGAGATCCGGGCGCAGATACAGAACGGCTTCGTGGCTGGCGGCGTGGGCGCTGGCCGTGGCAAGCTGCTGCAGCGCGCAAGCGGCAACCAACACGACGCAAGCCACTACACTGGCCACGCCACCAACTACGGCAGCGGCCACCGTCGAGTTCTCCAACTGCCAGGACGGACAAGCACTGTCACCCGACGGCAAGTGGACGCTGGCTGGCAACTTTGTGGATGGGGCCTGCCCGGCCAGTGCGTCGAAGCCTGCACAAGGCGCCCGCGACGGCTTTTCCGCCTCTCATGCCAACGACTTCGGGGTGGTGCTCTTTCTGGAAGATGCCGCCAGCCACGCACGCCGCCCGGTTGCCTTTGCGGGCTACGACGGCGAGGCCGCCTGGTCGCCCTCCGGCGAGGCCTTTTTCGTAAACGACCACATGGGCAGCAACGTAACCGACTCCTGGCTCTATTTTGCCGACTCACTGCGTCGCGTTAACGTGCGCGAAGCCGTACGTCATGCCGACCGCGTGGCCGCACGCTACCTGGACGGCCACGCCTACTTCCGCTCGCGGCAGTGGATGGACGGGCATACCGCCATGGTGCAGCTCTGCGGCCACACCGACAGCGCGCCCAGCATGCAGTTCGATCTCCGCTACAGCGTCAGCCTGGATGGGCGCGCCAAGCGCATCTCCATGCGCGTTCGCCCCATCACGGATGAGAATTTCCAGATGGAATGCGAATAATTTTTTCAATCCGAGCGCGCGGCAGGCAGTGTAGAAATTCTTCCGCGGTCCTGAGCGCTTCCCGGTTGCTGGTGTATTTCTGGAAGATTCCATCCTTTTTCATTGCTGCGACCCAGGCTAGCGCGTGACCCTATACGCGTGACCCTATATCCGCAGGGGGCTAAAACACCCCTTGTTCTGCGGGATTCAAGACGCGACTGAAGTCGTTCCCCACAAAGAAGCAAACACATAAATTGCTGAGAATAAAGAACAGCATTGCGGTTCTTGCAACCCCACGCTCGTGTCCTTTGTCTAAAGTCCTTTCAGGACAGGGGGAGAAAAGCGGCTGCCAGGCAACCGCTTCCCCCTGTTCCCTATTCCCTATTCCCTGTTCCCTTGGTCCCTTGGTCCCTGCCCTACTGGATTCCCCCCGGCCCTTCCAGGAACTGCACATCGGGCGAGGTGAAGTCGAGGGTGCCATCCGGCGGAAAGTAGATCAGGTTGACGGCCTTGCGATTCTTGCCGTTCACAAAGATGCCCATCATCAGGGTGTTGCCCCGCATGTGGCTGGCGGCAATCCGGTGGCTCTTGATGGGGCCGTACTCGTTCTCCACCCCATCCGGAGCCCAGTCGCGTGTGAAGCGCTCAAAGGTGTAGGACGAGTACTTTTGCGGATGCTGCTGCCAGTTCTTGTCGTGCATCCAGACGCCGTAGGCCTTGGGCAGATCGTTGGCTTCAACGTCCTTGAAGAAGCTGTTCACCGCCATGCGGCCCAACATGTGTTCGTTCCACCGCCAGGGCCAATCCACCGGGCGGCCGGCCACCAGCCACCAGCCGATAAAAAGAACAAAGAAGGCTACAACGCCGCCCAGGATCAGCCGGCTCTTGCGCCGTTCCCGTGCTTCGTCAAAGATGGGTGCGTCGAGCAATGTCATTTTCGTTCTCCGAATACAGAATAGGTGGCTAAGTGGCTAGGTGGCTGAGTGACAAGCAGCTTCCCACTATTTAGACACCGGGCAGGCGCATTCTGTTCCAGGCCTGCCTGAACATTTTCAGCCGCTGCGGTAACTGGCGACATGGAGGTTGGCACTGCGCCAGTCACCTAGTCACTCAGCCACCTAGTCCCGGCTGTACACCGTGCGCGCCTTCTCGGCGTGGCGCTCCATGGCCAGCTCGATCAGGCGGGTAATCAGGTCGCGGTACGGGATGCCAGTGGCCTCCCACAGCTTGGGGTACATGCTGATGCGGGTGAAGCCGGGCAGGGTGTTCACCTCATTGAGCCAGATCTTGCGCTTCGGTCCGGGGTCCATCAGGAAGTCCACGCGGGCCAGGCCAGCAAGGTCACAACTGCGGAAGGCGGCAATGGCCATCGCGCGAATCTGCTTGCTCTCGGCCTTGGTCAACTTGGCCGGAATGATCGGCACCGAGCCTTCGGCAAGATACTTGGCTTCGTAGTCATAGAACTCTTTGCCAGGGACAATCTCACCCACCACGCTGGCTTCGGGGGTATCGTTGCCGAGCACGGCCACTTCAAATTCTTTGGCGCGGGCCTTTTTGCCGCCTACGCCCTGCTCGATGACCAGTTTGCGGTCAAAGCGCGCGGCTTCCGTGAGGGCGCTCTTCAGCTCAGCGCGGTCATGAGCCTTGTTGATGCCCACGGACGAACCCAGGTTGGCGGGCTTAACAAACACCGGATACTTGAGCGCAGCCTCGATGGTGGCCACGGCCTTCCGCGGCTGCTTCTCCCACTCCGAGCGCAGCAGCGTCACATGCTTCACAATGGGCAGGCCGGCTTCCTTGAAGAGGCGCTTCATGGCGTCCTTGTCCATGCCCGCCGAGGAGCCCAGAACGCCGGAGCCCACGTAGGCAATGCCGGCCAGCTCAAAGAGGCCCTGGATGGTGCCGTCTTCACCGAAGGTTCCGTGCAGCACCGGGAAGACCACATCCACAGCGGCTGCAGCGCCGCCCTTGGCCGCGGGTTCCGGCGCCAGCAGGGTGGGAATGCCTTCATGGAGCAGCTTGGCTCCGGGGGTGGCCTCCGGATCGCCAGCGCGCAGCTTCTTGGCTACCGGGCTCTGGTCGCCCTCGAGCAGGTTGCGAGCGTCGTCAGCAGCCAGCCAGCGGCCTTCCTTGGTGATGCCGATGGGCACCACATCAAACTTGGTCTTGTCGATGGCTTCCAGAATCGAAGCGGCCGAGAGAAGCGAGACCTCATGCTCGCCCGAACGACCGCCGAAGAGAATCCCCACACGCAGTTTCTTATCCATGGCAGTTTCCATTCTAATCGCGTGGGTTGCGTGGATTCCCGCCCTACGGCCCGATGGCCGCCAGGTACATTTTCTGAAATGGTGTAGACCTGGATTTCATGGGTGCAAAAGAGCCTCTTGCATTTTTGCCCGCAATCGAGTGGATCTCGTCAGGGCATGACTTCAGTCGTGCCGCAAAAAATGCCAAAAACAGTCCCCGGCTTTAGCCGCGGAGGAACCGCGAGCTATTTGAAGAAAGATGCAGTGGCTGAAGCCCTGAAACTTTTTGTTGCTTGTGTCGGCACAACTGAAGTCGTGCCCTGACGCCTCTTGCCACCACAAAGGGATTTTGCAAGAGGCTCAAATGAGAAGATGTGCTAGCCGCACTCGGCCTTGAGAGCCACGTCCACCTCTTGCTGGGTGGGCATGGAGGGCTGCGCGCCAGCCCGGGTGACGGAGAGCGCCGCGGCCACAGCCGCCATCCGCGCGCTGGCGGTCTGGCTCATGCCGCGCAGCAGGCCCACCGCAAACGCTCCGTTGAACACGTCGCCTGCGGCCGTGGTATCAACCGCATCCACCGGATAGGGCGGGATTCTCTGCCGCAAGCCTGAATCCTGCGCCACCAACGCGCCTTGCGCTCCCTGCTTGAGCACCACCCCGCCGACTCCTCTGGCAAAGAGCCGCGCCAGTATCGCGTCCTCCGTTTCAGCCCCATCGGCATAGAAGGCGGCTTCAGTCTCGTTGGGCGTGAACCAGTCAACCAGCGGGAACAGGCTGTCGGGCAGTTCGCGCGCGGGCGCAGGGTCCAGAACAAATGGCACGCCAGCCTGGCGGCAAAAGCGGGCCAGCCAGACCACCGATTCCAGGGGAATCTCCAACTGTGCCAGAACCATTCCCGCAGCCTGGAGCGTGTCTTTTTGGGCCTCCAGATACGCTACGGTCACGTCGGCATTGGCTCCGGGCGTAACCACAATGGCGTTCTGCCCGCTGTCTTCCACCACAATCAGCGCCGTGCCGGAGGGGGAACGGGATGGCTCAATTTGGGCCGTATCCACTCCCGCGGCATGAAGGCCGGCAACTAACTGGGAGCCAAAGCCGTCGCTGCCCTGCCGCGAGAGCAGGATGCAGGGGTACCCGAGCCGCGCAACCGCTACTGCCTGGTTCGCGCCCTTGCCACCGGAGTGGCTGGCAAACTCCTTGCCGGGCACCGTCTCTCCCGGCCGGGGAATCCGCACAGCGCGCGCCACAAGATCGATATTCATGCTGCCAACCACCACCACTGGCTTCATCGTTTCCCGCCTTTCGCCACCGTGCCTACGGAACAATAATCCCCGCTATTTTCACGTGTCAATAACGGGGGCTGGTGGAAGCGATCGAGGGAAACCGCTAGCCTGGATTCTTACAGCAGAAACAGAACCGCAACAGGCATCCTCCCCGCTGGCTCACACATGGGAGGAGATACCTGCCGCTCGTGGGTTGGCAGGACGGCAGGAAAACTCAGGAAACTCGTGTGACGTTTGGAAGGTTCCATCTGTTTTGATTGCCCCGGCTAGTGTATGCCCCGCATTCCCTCCGTGATTTTATGGCACGTGCGGCACGACTGAAGCCGCGCCCTTTTACGAAGCTCGACTCGCCGAGAGCTCCCCCCAGCCTTTTTCGCACACGGGTCTGCTTTTGGAAATTCTGATGGCTCACCCCTCCCCGCCGCATTTCCCACGGGATCGATCCCACTGTTTGCGCGTACCATGGATGCGGGCCTTGCATTCTGTTACCGAAGCCATGCAAACGGTCCATACAACCTGAGCCGTTGCCTCGTGCTCGCGGTCAGCTGCGAGTTCCGGTGCAAGGCCAGGCAATCGAGGGTAGATCCCGATGTCTTCCAAAAAGCTTTTCTCTGTTTTGCTTGCGTCCCTTGTGGGATGCTGCCTTGGTCAGGAACTTGCGGCGCAGGTGCATCCCGCCGCCGCTGCTCCCCAACCCGCTGTTGCTCGAACTGTCTCTGCCACGTTGCCCGAAGGCAACTATAACCCGGTTGCCGATCCCAAAGCCGTGGTCACCGTGGGCAACGCACGCTTTACCGTGCTCACGCCCGAGTTGATCCGCATGGAGTGGGCCAAGGACGGCAAGTTTGAGGACCATGCGTCGTTTGTGTTTTTGAATCGGAGGCTGGCGGTGCCGAAGTTCAGCACAACCCTGTCGAAGGACAGCCGCGATCAGCTTACGATCAAAACCGATGCTCTGACGTTGGTCTACACCGCAATGCCCGACGGCAAACCGATGCCTCCGGGAGCGGATCGCTTCAGGCAGGGAAATCTTGAGATTACGCTGCTCGTCGACGAGAAGAAAATCGTCTGGCACCCCGGCATGGAAGATCCCGCGAACCTGCTGGGCACAACACGCACACTGGACGGCGCGCGCGGCGACAAGACCCGCGAGCCCATCGAACAAGGGCTGATCTCCCGCGCAGGATGGGCGGTTGTAGACGACTCCACGCGGCCGCTGTTTGACTCCTCCGACTTCACCTTCCAGAACGGCAAGAAGAGCCCCTGGCCGTGGGTGCAGATGCGCCCGGCAGGCGACCGCCAGGACCTTTACTTCTTTGGCTACGGCCACAACTACAAGCAGGCTCTGGGCGACTACGTGAAGGTGGCTGGCCGCATTCCCTTGCCGCCGCGCTTTGCCTTTGGCGCGTGGTGGTCGCGCTATTGGGACTACTCCGATCAGGAGCTCGACGACTTGGTGAAGGGCTTCCATGACAACAACGTTCCGCTCGACGTGCTGGTCATTGACATGGGCTGGCACATCAGCAAGGAACAACTGCAGGCCATGGGTGAAAAGGATCAGTCCAACCACAACCTGGGCTGGAGCGGCTACACCTGGAACCCAACGCTCTTCCCCGATCCCGATGCATTCCTCAAAAAGATTCATGCCGAGGGACTAAAGACCACGCTGAATCTGCATCCGGCCTCTGGCGTGGAGCCGTGGGAGAAGGCGTACCCTGAGTTTGCGCGCGCCATGGGCACGGACCCGGCCACGCACAAGTACGTTCCCTTCGACATTACCGACAAGAAGTTCGCTACCAACTACATGAACCTGCTGCACCATCCGCTGGAACAGCAAGGGATCGACTTCTGGTGGCTGGATTGGCAGCAGGAGCAGAAGACCGCGCTCACGGGCGTGATGCCCACCTGGTGGCTGAACTACGTGCACTTCACCGATCAGCAACGCGAGGGCAAGCGGCCGCTGCTCTTCCATCGCTGGGGAGGGCTCGGCAATCATCGCTACCAGATCGGCTTCTCGGGCGACACCCATTCCGACTGGGAGTCGCTCGCCTTCCAGCCCTGGTTCACGGCCACCGCGGCCAACGTGGGCTACGCCTACTGGAGCCACGACATCGGTGGCCACATGCCGGGCGCGGTCGAACCCGAGCTCTACACGCGCTGGGTCGAGTTCGGCGCATTCTCGCCGATTCTGCGCACCCACACCACCAAGAACGCCTCAGCGGAGCGCCGCATCTGGGCCTATCCCGAGCCCTACGCCTCCATCCTCCGCTCCACCTTTCAGCTCCGCTATGCCATGGAGCCCTACATCTACACCGAGGCCCGCCGCACTTACGACACCGGCGTCGCCTTCTTCCGCCCGCTCTACTACGATTGGCCGGCGGACGATGCTGCCTACACGGCCAAGGGCGAGTACATCTTTGGCGAGCAGATGATTGCCGCACCCGTGACCACCGCTGCCGACAAGACCAGCGAGCTGAGCACGGAGAAGATCTGGCTGCCGGCGGGCGAGTGGATTGAGTGGCCCACCGGCAAGCACTTTACCGGGCCCATTGCCACCGAACGCCGCTTCTCCATTGATCAGACGCCGGTTTATGTGAAGGCTGGCGCCATTGTGCCCATGCAACCGCCCATGCTCTACACCGGCCAAAAGCCCGTGGACCCGCTGATCGTGAACGTGTGGCCGCTTCAACCCGGCACCAGCAACAGCTATTCGCTCTATGAGGACTCCGGCGCGGCGGTTGAATATCAAAAAAACGTCTTTGCGCGCACGCCCATCAAGGCCACGCAAACCGCCAACGTGTTGCGCGTGGAGATTGGCCCCGCGGAGGGCAGCTATCCCGGGATGTTGAACGCCCGCGGCTACGAGCTGCGCTTGCCGGCCGACTGGCCGCCGGAGTCGGTCACCGTTAACGGCGTGGCCTTGAAGCAAGGCGCAGAAAAAACCGGCTGGCGCTTTGAGGGCAACACCCTGACCACCATCGTGCCGGTTGCCGCCACATCTACCCGGTCCAGAGTGGTGATCGAGGTTCTACGCTCTGGGGAACTGATGGCGCGGCGAGCTGGACGAGTTTGCCGGGGCCATGACGCGCCTGCGCGCGGCCTACGATGCGCTGTGGGCAACGTCACCCATTGCCGCGCCACCAGAGGCGCTGGTGAAGACCATTCAGACCGGCGACCGGCTCAGCTATCATCCGGAGACCGCGGCGCAGGAGCTCGCGGGCTTGCAGGCAGCGGTGAAGCAGGCAAAGGCCGAGGTAAGCGCGCTCAACGGCCGCTTTGCCGCGTTGGTTGCGGAACGATCCAAACCAACAGCCAACGCAACCGCTGACGAAGTTGCCTTGCAGAACCTGAAGCGTGGGTCAGCCATGGCCAAGGCGCTGGCCCAGATGGAGGAGCTTAGCCGCTGATCGGAGTCTAAAGGTCCAGCAGCACAACCTCCACGCCGCGACCTAGGCCTCTGACCGCGCGGATTTACACCTTGGTATCCCGGCTTCCCAGGTCTCAGAATCGAGACCTGGGGCACCCCGCAATGGTTCAGAATCAAACGGTCAGAGGCCTTTTGGAACCAGGCGGTAGCGGCGCTTCCTTGAAGAGAGACTCCCAGACACAATCTGGCAGCAGATTCCGCACAAATTACCAGTTCTGGCACTTTTCAACAACAGAGCCTGACCGCGCTCTCCCCTCTGCTGAACCGTCCCGAGATTTCAGAGCATAATAGAAGTGACCATGACAACTCATCAGACAGCGCAGTTAACGCGGACGCAGCAACTTGTCGACATGGAAAGCGATTTTGCAGCGCACACCTACCATCCGCTGGATGTGGTGATTGAGCGGGCACAAGGCGTATGGGTTTATGACGTTGAAGGCAATCGATACATGGATTGCCTGGCCGCCTATTCCGCCGTCAATCAGGGCCATTGCCATCCGCGCATCCTGGAAGCGTTGCTGGAGCAGGCTGGCAAGATCACGCTGACCTCGCGCGCCTTCCGCAACGAGCAGTTCCCCCTGTTCTGCCAGGAACTCACCGAGCTGACCGGCTTTGAGATGGTTCTGCCGATGAACTCCGGCGCTGAAGCCGTGGAAACCGCCATCAAGACCGCACGCAAGTGGGGCCACACGGTGAAGGGCATTCCGCAAAATCAGGCGGAGATCATTGTGTGCGCGGGCAACTTCCATGGGCGCACCACCACCATCGTCAGCTTCTCCAGCGACGAGCAGTACCGCGAGGGTTTTGGCCCCTTTACGCCGGGCTTCAAGATCATCCCGTATGGCGACATTGAGGCACTGCGCGCGGCCATCACGCCCAATACCTGCGCCTTTCTGGTGGAACCGATCCAGGGCGAAGCGGGCATCGTGATTCCGCCCCCGGGCTTCATGAAGCAGGCCGCCGAGCTGTGCCGCGAGCATCGCTCCCTGCTCATGCTGGACGAGATTCAGTCGGGCCTGGGCCGCACCGGCAAGCTGTTTGCCTATATGCACGACGACATCGTTCCGGACGTGCTGATTGTGGGCAAGGCTCTGGCCGGCGGGTTCTATCCGGTCTCTGCGGTTCTGGCTTCGCGTGAGGTTCTGGGCGTCTTCCACCCCGGCGATCATGGCAGCACCTTTGGCGGCAATCCGCTGGGTTGCGCCGTGGCTCGCGCAGCCATGCGTGTGCTGGTGGACGAGAAGCTGGTGGAGCGCTCGGCCGAGCTGGGTGCTTACTTTATGGATCGCCTCAAGGCGCTCGATGCTCCTGCCATCAAGGAAGTGCGCGGCCTGGGCCTGTGGATTGGCGTTGAGCTCCACACCAAGGCGCGCCCCTACTGCGAAGCGCTGATGCGGGAGGGCATCCTGTGCAAGGAGACCCACGATCACGTGATCCGCATTGCGCCGCCGCTGGTGATCACCCGCGAGGAGCTTGACTGGGCCTTCGATCGCATTGCCAAGGTGCTGCAAGCCGCGTAAATAGCTGCTTGCGGATGAATACAATAACTTGGCCCTTGCACGCTCCACAGCCTGCAGGGCCAGGTTATTTTTGCGCCTGCGCGGGTGCGGAAGAGTGGCTAAGCGCGGGCGTTGCGTCACCTTGTGCTATCAGTGGCACACTCAGGATTTACAATCTTTGCGGGAGCCCCACAATCATGCCACCGAGCCTGCAGTCGCGCAAACACAAGCTGGTCCACGACGCCATCTATGACGCCGCCATCAATCTGTTCAGCGCGAAGGGCTTTGAAGCGACAACCGTGGAAGAAGTGGCCGAGGCCGCGGGAGTATCGCGCCGGTCCTTCTTCCGCTACTTTGCCAGCAAGGACGACCTGCTGGCGCAAGGCGTGGTGACTTTTGGAGATGCGCAGGTTGCTTCGATTCAGAATTGCCCGGAGGATTTGACGCCTATCGAAGTGGTGCACAAAACCGTGTCCGAGGCGCTGAAGCTGGTCTCTGACCAGCCACGCACGCGCGACGTGATCGCCATCTCAGAACGCAGCCCAGCGGCCAAGGGGGCGCATATGTCGCGGCTTATGGAAGCGGAAGACAAGATTGCCGCGGCTTTTGCCGCGCGCATCCCGGGAGCAAAGTGTGCAGACGCCAATCCGCGTCTGCTGGCCGGTCTCACCACGCTGATCATGGGCGTGTCGCTGCTGGCCTGGTTTCATGGTGAGTACGACGATATGCAGAAGGCGGCAGAAGCAGTCTTCGGCGATCTAACTCAGTATTTGTCCGGCACCGCGGCCACATCGCATCCCGCGGCCAAGAGTCCATCCAGGCTTTAAAGCTTTTTCTACAAAGAAACAAAAATGCAAGTTCACCAAAACAAATAGCGATTGGAAAGTGATCCGATCCCACCCTTCGCAAAGAACGCGAAGGATGGGGTAGGCGGATTCAAGCTCCAAGTGCAACATTTCCGAAACAGGAGATAGTTGCATATGGCGAAGAGCTATCGACACCTCGATCCACAGGAACGAGCGTTGATTGAGACGCAGTTACGGTTTG
>Ga0181529_10001208_pt1 | contig 34710 bp, 24 predicted proteins | sample PEATcosm2014_Bin_36_FD_119763 | JGI IMG/M metagenome (GOLD analysis project Ga0181529, IMG submission 119763) | Peatland microbial communities from MTU Mesocosm Facility, Houghton, MI, USA - PEATcosm2014_Bin10_30_metaG | ecosystem: Environmental > Terrestrial > Soil > Wetlands > Peat | place... | reverse complement strand
CGCGAGAAGTTCAGCAGCGAATTGACGATCTCGCTGGCGCGGAACGTCTGTTTGGCGATCTTGTCGAGGATCAGGGACTTTTGCGAATCCTCGGCCACCTGCTTGGCCAGCATCTGCGCGTAGGTGGAGATCACCGCCAGCGGCGTATTGACCTCGTGCGCCACGCCGGCCGCCAGCAAACCGATACTGCTCAGTTTATCCGCCTGCACCAGGCGCTGTTCCAGTTCGGCGCGGTCGGTCACGTCGTCGAAGATGATCAGCCGCCCGATCTGTTCCTGGTCCTTGGACACCAGCGGCGCGATGGCGATGTTCAAGGTGGACTCGCGGAAGCGTCCCGGCAAGGGCGGCGCGGCGCCGTCTCCATTGCCATGAGCCCCGTTCCCATTGCCGTTCGGAGCCACCGCCGGACGCAGCACGAATTTGTAGATATGGTGGATGCCCGTCTGGCCGCGCACACGGTCGAATTGTTCGCACAGGTCGGCGGGGAAAATATCGGCCAGCGGGCGGCCCAGGGCCTTTTCGCGCGGCACCCCGGTCAACTGTTCGATCTGCGTGTTCCAGCTTTCCACGCGGTCTTCCAGGTCGGCCGCCAGGATACCCACATTGATGGATTCGACGATGTTCTCGCTGAATTCCTTCAGCCGCTCGTACTCCTCCACCTTACGCTGCAGCGACCGGTACAAGGATGCGTTCTCGATGGCGATGGCTACATACCCGGTGAGCGTCATCAGCAGTTCCACGTCCACGCTCGAGAGGTAGTCGCCGTCCACCGTGCGGCTGACGCCCATGTAGGCGATGGTGCGGCCGCGCACGGTGCAGGGCAGGTAGTAGGTGAGGTCCAGATCGGCGATGGCGCTTCTCACCGAAGCCGGCCAGGCGCGCGAAACGGCATCCAGAAGGTGGCGCGTCCGTTCGAAAAACAGATACGGTTCGGTGCGCGTCCAGTTCAGAAAACTGAGATCCAGTTCCTGCGGGTCCACGGCGGCCAGGCGCGGGTTGCTCCCCATATCTTTCTTGAGCTGGAACTGGCTGCATTCCTGGTCCTCGGCCAGAAAGAATGCCACGTGCCGGATGCTCAAGGTCTCGATCAGCCGTCCGCCGGCGGCCGATAGCATGGTGTCCAGGTCGGTTTCGGCGCCCAGTTCGCGCGCGAACTCCACCAGGGTGCGGCGATAATCGTAGCGGTCCTGGTAAAAATGGCGGTCCAGCCTTTCCTGGGCCCAGCCGCGGACCGGTTGCAGCAGGAAGGCCGCGATCAGCATGATGCAGATCACGGCGCCCAGCGGCAGGTCCTGGAAGGAAACGTGGACCACGCTCGCCAGCGTGAAGACGATCCCGTAGAATGCCGCCAGCACGCACAGGGTTGCCAGCGTGTAAGCATAGCCGCGGCGAAACAGGATGTCCACATCCATCAGCCGGTAGCGCACAATGGCATAAGCCAGCGTCAGCGGGATCAGCACCATGGAGAGCACCATCAACTTCAGGTACTCGCCCGGCAGGGTTCCAAACCCGGAATAGGGCAGCACGTAAAACAGGGCGCACGGGAGGAAGCCGCAGAAGGTGCCGTTGCGCAGCCATTTCAATTGCTGCCGCACCAGCGTTTCCTCGGCCCGGCGGTATTGAATGCCCAGGACGAAAGCGCCCAACCCGTACGGCACGGCGGAGAGAATTCCGCCGGCGCGGTCCAGCAGCCAGCGCATTTCGACGAGCGACCCCTGCCCCAGGTGCAGCGTGTCGGTGGCGAATGCCAGGTATGCCAGGAACAGCAGACCGCCGGGCAGGTAGACCGCAGCCAGGCCGGGAAGTTTCCCGAACCGACCCACGGGTTCGGGGAAAACCAGGCAAAAGTGCAGGAACAGGGCGGGCGCCAGCAGGCTTGCGGCCACGTTGCAGAAATAGACCGCTTTGTCGAAGGCATTGAGCTGGCCGGTGTAATGGAAGCAAAAGAACACGAAGGAAGCCAGACAGAGAAAATAAAAGTGCCGCGCCCGTTGCGCGCTACCGCGCCGGAAATAAACGAACAGGCCGATGATGAGGTAAGCCACGCCGACGATGTACTGATAGCTGACCACCCGGTCGAGTGGCACTTCGCCCACAATCAGCTTGGCGTCGAATTCCACGCCGCGCAGCAGCCGGTAGTCCGCCTTGCCCCATGCCTTGATGGACGCCAGCACCCGGGCGACGTCCGTTTCTTTCACAATTTTGACGTTGTTGATGCTTTGCAGACGGTCGCCCGCGTGGATGCCGGCATTGGCGCCGGGGCTTCCGGCAGGCACTTCGAGAGCTTGCACCGCACCCGCCCGGCTGACCCAAATTACGCCGTCGTCGGGCAGGCGGAACAATCGGTATTCTTTGAAGTTAATGACCGCGCCGACCACGGCAGCGAGGGTCACTATCGTCAAGATTGCCGTGGACAGTTGGAACTTCAGTTCCTGGAGCATGATAGCCGCCGACGCGAGCTAGCGAGACAATTACCCTCCGACGTCTGAGCACGTTTAGTGCCGCAGCGCGTTCCGGAAGTAGGATTGGAAAGTCCCTTCTATTTCTGCAGTTTGCTGTTGTGGCAGCGTTTGCAATCCGTTATTTGGGATAATACCACTACGCTTCCGTGTATCTCAATGGCAACTCAGATACTGCAGATTTTGGGAGTCGGAAGATAATGGGAGGGAGTTTCATATCCAAAGTGGATGGTGGTAGTCCTGGAACCGCCAAATCATGGAAATTCGAGCAAATGCTGTACAATATACACGATGCGGACCGCTAGCGCGCGGTTCCCGCATAATTCACGAGGGATAACGATGCGAACGGCGATACTTCCTGCCATTTTGGCGGTGGCTGCCCTGACCGCGTACCCTGTTTTGGGCCAAAAGAAAGACAAGCAGGCCAAATCGGGGAAGGTGGATACCCCTGCCGTCGCGCAGGATAACAAAGCCATTACTCCGGACGTCACTCAGGATTTTGTAATCGGGGCGGAAGACGTCCTCAGCATTTCGGTTTACGACCAGCCGCAATTTGCCGTAACCGGTCAAGCGGTTCGCCCCGACGGCATTATCACGATACCGCTGGTGGGCGAAGTGAAAGCCATGGGGAAGACTCCCCGCGACCTGGGCGCCGAGATCTCCAAGATTCTGGCGGAGAAGTATCTCCGCAATACGCCCCAGGTGATGGTCCGCGTCGATGGCGTGAAGAGCCGGTATTATTCCATCAACGGGGGTGTCAACCGGCCGGGGCAGAACCCACTGCTGGTGCCCACTACCATCATGCAAGCGCTGGTGAATGCCGGCGGTTTCCATGAATTCGCCAATACCAAGAAGATCAACCTGCTGCGCGACGGCAAGGTATTCGTGGTCTTTAATTTCAACGACGCCATCAAAGGAAAGCATCCGGAGAAGAACGTCTATCTGAAACATGGCGACCTGATCATCGTGAAGGAATAGCCAAACCGATCGACGAGGATTCCGAGACTTTATGAGCGCACCCCAGAATAATTTCGTGGCTGTATCGCGGCGCCCGCCGGATGTCGAAGACTATATCGACATGGTGCGGCGCTACCGGTCCTGGATCATCGGACCGATGTTCCTTGGGCTGGTGGTTTCCACCGTGGTGGCCTTCTATTGGGACGATACCTACGTCTCGCGGGCGACCATGCGCATTACGCCCCAGTTGGTGTCCGAGCGGCTGGTCCAGAATACCGCGTCCACCCAGCTTAGCCAGAGATTGGAGGAGATCACCACCCAAATCCTGAGCCACACCAACCTCATCAGCCTCATCACCGACCCCCAGCTCAACCTGTACCCGAAGGATCGCGCCAAGGGCAAAGCCCTGGAAGACGTGGCGACCGATATGTTCAAGGACATCCGGGTTACTTTTGGGGCGCCCATGGACATTGGCGACCGCCGCGTGGCGTCCTTCCAGCTCCAGTTCTCCTACACCGACCGGTTCAAAGCCCAAAAAGTGGTGAACAAACTAGTGTCGATGTATGAAGAACAAAACTCGCGGGAACAGCGCACCCAGGCCAAAACCACCAGCAGTTTTTTGAACGACCAGCTCAAGCAGTCCCAGGAAAAGCTGGCCGCGGCGGAGGCGGCCATCACCAAGTTCACCGTCGAGAACCGGGGCCACATGCCGCAAGAGCTGCAGCCCAATATTTCGCAACTCTCGGGCCTGCGAATGCAACTGGCCACGGCCAACGACCAGATCTCCAGCGCTTCCACCCAGAAGATCGGCTACGAGGCCAACTTGCGGAGTTTGCAGTCCCAGGAGAAGGATCTGCGGGACAACCTGGAAACTACCGTGGCCGGGCCGGGAGCGTACAGCAGCGAAACGGCTAACAAGTTGCGCGCTGCGATTCAGGATTTGACCCTCACTCTGGCCGCCGCCCAGAAGCAGTATCAGGACTCCATGCCGGAGGTCCAGACCCTGAAGCAAAAGCTCGACTTTGCACGAAATGAACTGGACCGGCAGGAAAAGGAAGATGCCGAGCGCGCCTCGCAGACCGCCGGTAGCCCGATCCGCGTCAGGAACGCGCAGGCAGCCGACCGCCTGGAAGCGGTCCGCCGGGAGATCGTCACGGTCCGGGCGCAGATCGCCCAGACGGAGAGCATCATCCAGAACAAGAACAAACAGATCGACGAAGTGAATCGGGAGATGCTGTCCGTGCAGCGGAGCATCGACGCCAGCGGATTGAATTCCCAGGAGTACAACCGGCTGACCCGCGACCGCGACCTGGCTCAATTGGAAGTTCAGGATTACAGCAAGAAAGCGTCGGCATCGGCCACCCAGGAGAGCATGGAAGAGCGGCAGGCGGGTGAAAAGCTGGAAACCCTCGATATGGCTTCCCTGCCGGAAACCGCGACCGAGCCGAAGCGCGAAGTCTGGGCCGCGGTCGGCACCATCGTCGGCTTAATGGTGGGGCTGGTGATGGCGGGCGCCAAGGAAATGAAGAACACCTCTCTCAAGAATCTGAAAGACGTCCGGGCGTATACCAATCTGCCGATCCTGAGCAGCATCCCCCTGTTGGAGAACGCCCTTCTGGTGCGCCGCAAACGGCGCCTTTTCTGGCTAGCCTGGACCAGCGCTTTCATTGTGGGGTTGTTTTGCATCAGCGCATCGATGTATTACCACTTCGTCCTGAGGGCGTAGCCCTGAGGGGATAACCCTGAGGGGATAACCCCGAAGGCATAACATGGATACGCGAGCCGGCGGTCCTAAACATAGAGCGATGGCCTGCCCCATACTGGAGATTGTATGAGCCGAGTACATGACGCATTACGCCGCGCCGAGCAGGGGATTCCTTTTCCGGAGGAGGCTGCCCCACCACCTCGCGCGGACGACATCCGCGGACCGGAGTATCTGGCGACCGGCGTTCCCGGCCTGGCCGGCCCAGCCGTTCGGTTGAATCTCACCCAGGCCATGTTGGCGGAGGTGCCGGTGGTGCCGTTCCAGCCCGCGCCGGAATCGCACCTGCTCGATCTGGGTAATTCCCACGAGACCCCGGCCGAAGAATTCCGCACGCTGCGCACCCGGCTGAATCACTTGCAAACCCTGCAGCCGCTGCACACCGTCGTTGTGACCAGCCCTTCGCCGGCCGAAGGCAAGACGTTCTCGGCGGTGAATCTGGCGCTGGCCCAGGCCCACATCGCCGAGAGCTCGGTCTTGCTGGGCGACTTCGACTTGCGACGGCCGATTATCCATAACCTGTTCCAGATCGACCGCACGCCTGGGCTTTCCGACTATCTGACGGGACGCTGCACCTTCCCGCAGGCGCTGCGCAAGGTGGAGGGCATCAACCTCTACCTGCTGCCCGCCGGATCGCCGGTGAGGAATCCCCTGGAATTGCTGAATATGCGGCAGGCAAAGGCGCTGTTCGAAGAACTGCCCCGTCTGGTCAACTGGGCGATCTTCGACACGCCGCCGCTGCTATTCTCGGCTGACGCCAACCTGCTGGCGACGCTCGCCGACGGCACCATCCTGGTGGTCAAGATCGGTTCCACCACGTTCGACAATGTGCAGCGCGCCATGCAGTCGTTGTGCGAGAACAACGTGCTGGGAATCGTCGCCAACGGCGCCCGCGCTTCGGAACTGTACAGCAAATACACCTACTACTACTCCAAGACGGAGTAGATACATCATGTGGGGCAGGTTGGCAACCTGCGGCCGAGTGGCACTCGGCCTGCCGACCAGCATGCAAATGCCGACCGGGCCGAGTACGGGGTGCCCACTTGGGGCCGGGCCGCAGGATACCATCCTGCCCCACATAAGCCATCTTGCGACGCTCGGCAGATGCCGCAGTCCCTTCTCTGTCCCCGCAACGAAACTCCAGATTAATCCGTCGCTTTCGGTACGTATATAGAGAAGTGCCTCGTTTGCCGATAAAGTGATTGACGGTGCGGGATTGAATCGGGATCGCAAAGTGAACACACTGGCAAAGACGATTGGTTTGGCAGCGCCACCTGTCCGTGGCGACCGCGGGGCTGGGGTATCGCTCGCGATCGTGCCAAACAAGAGCGGCTACTCTCCCGGGAAGGAATCCGGCCCGCGGGTTCTTCGTTGGATCGGCAAGCATTGGTGCCTCATGATGCATTCTTCTCCCATGTGGCCGATGAATGGACACTACCGCTGCCCGGCGTGTCATCGAACGTACCCCGTGCCATGGGCCCTGGTGGAAACCAAGGCGGCGGACACGGTGGCTGGGCGACACGCGGCTGCCCCGGCGTTCCCTGGCAGGATTCTCACCGATCGTCCGAGGATGAACCAGGCCCGCTGATGCGGCAGCGGCGACCGGCGCCCACAGCCGGCGCCCTCATTCCACCGCAGCGGCTGAAGTTACTGTTCGTCAGGCATGGCCGGTTCCCAGGAGGATTGGTTAGCGGCCTCGATTCGCCGTGCGACCAGGTGCGACCACACCGGCACCTCGTTATTGATGCGCACCTGCAGCAGCGCTTCGAAGTAGGGGATTCGCTGGCCCGGCTTGACGCCCAGGCGATCCAGGAGTTCCTGCACCGAGCCTTCCCTGGCGAGAAATTCGGTGGCCGCCTCGCTGCCGTAGGTAGTGTTGCCGGCGAGGATCAGGGTGTGGTGAGAAGGGTCGAGGCCGGGGATCGATGCAATCACGGCATAGTCCTCGGTATAGGGTCGATCCGAGCAGGCATACACCTCCTTCTCTCCCGATTGCGGATGGAGGTTCACGATCCCCACGCCGAACTTGAAATAGAAGTCGTGCAACTTGGGAAGCTCGTGCAGCGCGGGGTTCTGCTCCGGCCGGCCGATGAAGATCAGGTTGGAGTCTTTGGCCTGCGCCCAGGAAAGCAGCGCGCCGGAGCGAACCTGCATGTTCTGATGCAGCGAATCGAACAGGCGGGTTAAGGTGGAGACGGAAATCACGTCGCCCGATCCGGCGTAGCTGAGGTTCTGGCTGCCGGGGTTTTGCGAATCCACATTCTCGCGGAAGTAATGCAGCCCTTCATAAGCCAGCCTCCCTGAGAGCTTGGGATTGGAAAACACCACCAGGAGCGGTGCCGTCTGCGGCAGAATTCCGGTCCAGAATTGGGCCAGGTGCGGAGGAACGCCGGGCTTCGGCGTGCGCAGCAGCAGGGCGGCTGCGGCGGCTCCCAGGATGGCTCCGGCCGCCAGCAGCGCGACCGGCCGGGACCAGGCGTTCCATTTCCACCCGGCAGGACTCGGCGTGGGAGGCGCTTCGGCTTCCGGCGGGGGCCGGTGGCTGGCTACCAGGTAGTAGACACCCTTGGGGATCTCCACCAGAATGTCGTCGGCGGCGCCTGGGCCACTGTAATACTCCAAAATCTTGGAGCGTAGCCGGGTCATCTGCACGCGGACCACGGAATCGGATTGGGCGTCGAACGCGCCCGGGTCGCGGCGAAAGACGGCGATGGCGATTTCCGATTCCTTGATATGCTGGCCCGGCCGATCGAGCGACCAATCGGCCAGAAAACCCAACAACTGGCGGCTGGAATCCGAGCTGCGGAACAGCGGGCTATCGAGCATCCTCCGCACCTGGGCCAGCGTCGCTTCCTTGGTGGGACGACCCGCGGTCTGGTTGGTGACGGCCATGCATACGCTAGCGTAACACCGTGTAACGTGCCGAAAACACAGGGTTCGGGGCCGCCAGTGGCGATGTGGTGGCGGAGGACGCCGCAAGTTCGCACATGCCGTTACGAAGCGAAACTTGAAGCCGCCCGGGAATCGCCGTACGCTCTGGCCATCACTGTTTTCAGGAGTTTGCTTCCATGCCGAAGTTCAGCAATCCGCGTATTCCCATGGCCGTCCTCTGTGCCGCCGTGTGGCTTTTTCCCTCGCATGGGCTGATGGCCCAGACCAGTATGGGGGCGGTTACCGGCAGCGTGACGGACGCCGCCGGCTCCACCGTCCCCGAGACCGCGATCCGGGTGAAGAACCTGGATACGGGCGTCATAATTCAGACATCCACTTCCAGCGCCGGTGTCTATAACGTGCCTTCCCTGATACCGGGCACTTACAGCGTAGAGGCGGAAAAGGCGGGCTTCGACAAGACCCTGGTGCAGAGCGTGACGGTCTTCGCCAGCCAGGTGAGCACCGTCGATATCAAGATGCAGGTGGGTAAGGTGAACACCACGGTGGACGTGCTGGACCAGGTGCAATTGCTGGTTCCCAGTTCGCAAGCCGTCTCAACCACCGTGGAGCACGAACTGGCGCAGAACCTGCCGTACGCCGAGCGCAGCACGCTGGGCGCGGCGATGCTGGTGCCCGGAGTGCGCGGCGATCCAGCCAGTCCCAATCAGATTATCGGCGAGAACCCGGGCATCACCACCGGCCCGGTGGCGCCGGCGTCCATTCTTAGCGTAGGCGGCGCATGGCCGGGCCGCACTTCGATTCTGGTGGACGGCTCCGACATCACGCAGTCCAGCTACCCGCGAAGCGGCATCAGCATTTCCGGCGAGATGATTCAGGAGTTGACCGTGGTCTCGAGCGGCCTGCCCGCGCAGTACGGCCGCACGCAGGGCGGGGTGATCATTCAGGCGACGCGCTCGGGCGGCGGCAAGTTCCACGGCGGGGCCACGTGGCGGCATACCGATCCGTTCTTGCAGACCCAACAGTTGGGTTCGCCCTTGCCGCCCATGCAGCACGCCAATTTCTTTGGCGGGTACATCGGCGGACCGGTGGTGTTGCCGCACTTCTACAATGGCCGCAACCGTACGTTCTTCTACGTGGGAGTGGAGCCGGCGCGCATCAATAATGCGACCTCCGCTCAAGGCGTGGTGCCGACGCCCGACGAACTGGCCGGCCGCCTCAACAACGACGTTTCGCTGATCAACACCACCATTCTCCGCGCGTCCGGCGCCGATGCCGCCCTGGCCGCGGCGCGCACCGGAGGCCTGTACTACGAGTATCCCGTCAACTCCGCGGGTTTCCCCAACGGACCGCAATATTCCAGTTCCAGCCAGTACGTGGCGATTCCCAATAACGACGTCTCCGCGCAATTGGCCAGGAACAAGTTTGCGCAATTCGTCATGTCGCACCTGCCCACGCCGCAGAACCCCGGCCCCTATATCAGTTTTCTGCGGCCGGACGGTCTCTGGTTGAATAACGGGAACAACGTCAATTACTCGCGCGGCGTCAGCAACGTGGACAATCGCTATTCCATGCGCGTGGATCACGACATCACGGATCGCGACCGCTTCTTCGTAAGGTTCTCGGATGAGCCGCTGGAATCGACGCGCTACTTCGCCCTGCCGGTGGACAATCCGCTGACTCAGGTTCCCGGAGACGACGCATGGTCCGCCGACTTCGCAATCCACGAGGTACACATCTTCGGGCCGTCGCTGGTCAACGAGCTCCGCTTCATGTACATGCGGGACCGTCAACTGCGCAGCGAAGTTGCCTCGGCTCTATCGCAAGACTGGGCCTCCAGCCTGGGTTTGACTCCGGCGACGTCGGGTAAGGGCTTTCCGTCCTCCAATTTCGGCTACACCACGCAGATCGGCAACGGCGGCGGCAGTTCTCAGGTGGACGCCAACTATCAGGTGGCCGACGATGTTACCTGGACGCACGGAGCGCACAGCATTCGAATCGGCGCCGACGTTCGCCGGCTGCAATCGAATGAGTACAACCTGGCCGGGGTGTATGGCGGAACCTACGGGTTCGCCGGCACTCCCACCGGCAACGGCTCGGGCGGCGCAACCCTGGCCACCATGGACCTGGGGCTGATCACCAGCTTCACCAACACTCCCAATCCCACGCCGGCTTATTACCGCTGGCACTATTATGCCGGATACATTCAGGATGACTGGAAGTTATCGTCCACACTAACCGTGAATCTGGGAGTTCGCTACGAAGTGGAGACTCCGCGCAGCGAAAAGTACGACAACCAGGGGAGCTTTATCGCCAATCTCACCGGCACTCTCAACGGGCAGACGGCCACCGGCGCCTTCTGTTTCTCCGGCGCCTGCGGACTTCCCCGGACTCTGTGGCCTACCAGTTACACCGGCTTCCAACCACGGCTGGGCATGGCCTGGATGCCGCGGCCCTTCATGACCGTGCGCGCGGCCTACGATGTGTTGCGTTCGCCGCTGAGCGGTTACGGAATCACTCCCGTACCGGACTTCAATGTTTCCTCTTATACCGTAGGCGGAGTAACTGGCGGTACGGTCCCCAACTCCGCGGTGGACTTCATCACCAACCCGGTGGCCCCGCTCAGCTCGGCGCTCTCGGCGCTGCAGGGGCGCGGACCGTTTTCTTCGGTCCAGGGTTTGACCGTCCCGTATGTGAATCAGAGCGACGCGGTCCCCTATACCCAACAATGGAACGTCACTCTGCAGTTCCAGCTCAAGCCGAATACCATGTTACAGGTCAGCTATCACGGGCTGCAGGGAACTCACTTGATCAGCCGCTTTTCGCCGCCCTTGAACTATCCCAACATAGCGACACTCAACAGCTTGATCGCCCAGAAATACAATTTCAACGGCAATGTGGCGAACCCCTTCGGGATCACGCAACAGGGCGCCGTCCTGACGGAAACCAAGCTGCAGGCGCTCATGCCCTATCAGAATTTCTTCAACAACGCGCTGCAGGAGATCTACAATCGCGCGGGGAGATCCATTTATCACGGCCTGTATGTCAACATGGACCACCGCTTCTCGCACGGGCTTGCGTTTGTAAGCAGCTTCACCTGGTCGAAATCCATCGGCAACGTGGGCGGCGATCAGAACACCGGCGCGAACGGCGTAGTGGGCGCCACGCAGGTGCAGAATCCCTACGACTTGAAGAACGAGCGCTCGGTTTCCAACTTCGACATCCCGGCGGCGCTGACCACCGGTTTCACTTACGACCTTCCGGTGGGGCATAACCGGCTGTTCTCGACCCGGAACAAGGTTCTGGATCTGATCGTGGGTAACTGGGTGGCATCGGGGATCTACAACGTGCAGTCGGGTTACCCGTTCTGGGTGGCGCTGGGCAGCGCGGGTTACTTCGTTTCGCAGGGTGGCGGCAGCCCGCTGCCTACGGGCGTCAACCTCCGCCCCAACGTGGTGCTGGGACAGCCCTGCATCGATTCGAACTGGCGCAACGACCCCATCAACACGCCGTACATCAACTCCAACTATTTTTCCGTGCCCGGCTCCCTGGGATCGGCGGCATTCGGCAATGCGCCCGCGACACTGACGGGGTGCCGTTCGCCGCGAGTGGAGACCTTCGACGCTAACTTCCACAAGAAGATACCGCTGAGCGAGAACGGGAAACGCTTTCTCGAGATCGGATTGAGCGCGGTGAACGCTTTCAACCACCCGGCCTTCTTCCTCAATCTGAATACCGGCCACAACCTGTATAGCGCCTATAACACCGCGTCGGCGACCAATTCCGCGGTCCCGCCCTTCACGGTGCAGAGCAGTTTCGGGTACCTGGGAATCAGCAATACTCCAGCCAGAGTGGTGCAACTGAGCGCCAAACTACAATTCTGATGCGACGACGCGATTGGTTAATCCTCACAGGCGCGGCGCTGGCCGGACGACGCTTCGGCCGCGCCGCCACGCTCTTCGACGTACGAGCTCACGGAGCCGCCGGAGACGGCAAGTCCAAAGACACGGCCAAGATTCAAAGCGCGGTGGATGCCTGCGCCGCGGCCGGCGGGGGAACGGTGTATCTGGGGCCGGGGACTTACCTGTCCGGAACCATTGTGCTCCGCGACAACGTGACGCTTCACCTGGAGTCCGGAGCGACTCTTCTGGGGAGCACGGATCTGGACGATTACCTGCCTCAGCCCGGCCCCTCGCCAACGGCCGACGCCAACACCAGGCATCTGCTGTTTGCGCGCGACGCGGCGAACGTGATGGTGCGGGGGCAGGGAAGAATCGACGGCCAAGGCAAGACGTTCTGGGCGCCCTCCGGCCGCGTGCCGCCCAAACCGGAGGACGCCTGGCGCGACGTCGCCACCTACGATTGGAAGGCGCTCGCCCGCCCGTCTCCCATGGTGGAGTTCTTCAACTGCAAGAACCTGGTGCTGGAGGACGTCACCCTGGCCAACTCCGCCGGTTGGACTCTGCGGCCCATCGAATGCGACGGCGTGACCATCCGCGGCATCAAGATTCGCAACGCCATCATCGGCCCGAATACCGATGGCATCGACGTGGTCTGCTCGCGAAACGTCTTCATTTCGGATTGCGATATTTCGACTGGCGACGACGCCATTTGCCTGAAGAGCGCAGACGACTACGGGCCGCTGGGCCTCACCAAGAACGTCACCATCACCAACTGCGTGTTGACCTGCTGTTGCAACGGCCTGAAGCTCGGCACCCAAACCAAGGGCGGGTTCGAGAACATCGCTTTCAGCAATTCGGTGATCTACAACGACGATGTCCCGCTCAACGCGCGCGTGATCGCGGGCATCGCCATCGAGATGGTGGACGGCGGTTGGGTGGATGGCGTGGTGGTGTCGAATATCCGCATGCAGCGCGTGCGCACGCCGATATTTGTGCGGCTGGGGGCGCGCCACGGTGCGGGACGTCTGCGGAGTGTGATGATCGAAAATGTCCATGCCACGGGCGCCATTCTCACGTCCTCCATTACGGGAATTCCCGGATACCAAGTAGAGGATGTCACGCTCTCCGGCATCCACATCGACACCGAAGAGGCCGGCCAGGCGGCGTGGACAACGCGTCCGATTCCGGAGCAGATTCCCAATTACCCCGAGGCCCGCATGTTCGGGCGGCTGCCGGCGTACGGGCTGTATTGCCGCCATGTCCGCGGGTTGAGCCTGGACCACGTTCACGTGGAGACGCGGCGGCCCGACGAACGGCCGGCGCTGCACTGCGAAGAGGTGAGCGAGGTTCGCATCGATGGGCTGGACGCCGCGGCGCCCTCCACCACGCAACCGGTCATCCGCATGGTAAACGTGCGGGACGCGCTGTTGACGGGGTGCCACGCACCGGATAAGACGTCGCTGGTGCTCTCCGCCGAGGGGGAGCGGAGCGCAGCAATTCGGCTGGCGGCCAACGATTTCAGCCAGGCGGACAAAGTTTACGAACTGCGATCGGGAGCTGCCGAAGGCTCAGTCGCGCTGCATTAACTATTGCCGGCAGCGTGGCGGCGGGTGTAGCGGGCTCAGCGAACTTGCATTTCTTTCGCCACTTGTGGCGGGCGCAGGTCCTGTTTCAGATCCGCGACTCGATAATTCGTGCTGGACCGTACGAAATTGTTGCCGGAACGCTTGACCCACCGCATAGGGACCTTGACGGCCGCGGCCGCGATGTTGATGGGGTAACAGACGCCTACGACAATGACGGCGGCGGTTGTGGCAATGGCCACATCGGCCGCTACATGAAATCCCCGAGACAACGAATCCGCACTTGGTACCATGCATACTAAACGCGTCATCGACCCAAGAAGTTGCGGTATTGCTAAATCAAATCCCTGTTTTTGTGAAGTTCCGTTACTTTGAGTACAGGCGGTGAGATCGACTGTTGTCATTCATCGCAAAACATCTTCCGAAAAGCCCTGGAAACCGCGTTCTTCTCGCGTTACTTCGCAGGTGCTGGCTCTCGTTGGTCCTTCTTGACCAGGCCGGTCATGCCCCATTCCGTGAGATTCGTGATCCGGCCCGCGCCGTGCGGTGAAGCGGCCTCCCTGATTTGAAAATCGACGTTCCTGGCGCGCACCTCGACCAGCGCATGTCCGAAAAACCACCCGTCCTCGTAGACTCCCGACAATCGGAGGTGCCCGCCCGAACTCCTCATTGAGACATAGGTCACGCCTTCGAGTTCGAGACGCAGCATCTGGTGAACATGTCCGGCGATTACATACTGGACGCCGTATCGCCGGGCAAGTTGGTGCAGCGCGAACTGCGGATTCCGGAGTGCCACGTTGAGCAACCAGGACGGCCGGTGCATGACGATGAACTTCAACGGCTGTTCGGAATGGGCCTTCAGGTCCGTTTCAAGAAAAGCCAACTCCCCGGCCGGCAGTTCTTCGGACCGGCTATTGTCCAGGATCGTGAAATGCGCCTGCGCGTAATCGAAACTGTAGTGTAGGGGATGCGCCGCGTACTGCCGGAACAGCCGCTCGGAAACCGCGGACCAGACGTCGTGGTTGCCTGGCGCCAGATACAGCGGAAAGCGCCGGAAAGGTTCGACAATCCGGCCAACCTGACGCCACTCGGCTTCCGCGCCGGCGTCGTTCAATCCCTGAATGGTATCGCCCACACCGACGACGAATGCGGGGCCTTCGGCCGCAACCTCCTTCCACACCTGCTCGTACACGCCCGTTTGTGCCTCTCCAGTCCGGTCGCCCAGAATTGCGAAGCGCCAGGAATCGGGCGGCGCGGCTCCCCGAATCCATACCTGAAGGGCAAGCAGCAATCCGGCAAAGATGAGGGCACGGCGATGCCGAGAGTTGGTCCGCTCCGGCAGTTTCGCCGGGCAACGATGAAGCGACACGGCGGCGGGCCGGCAGGACGCTGCAGACAAACAGCCGTCCCGCCTCGGACTGTATCCGCACTCGTCGGCCGGCATGCCTCAAAGAGTATCGCAATATACCGGACTTCCGGTATTGGGCCTCCGGACGCCGCGGCTAACGAAGAACGTACTGGTGCTCTCCACCGGCCCCGTGCGGATGCGTCTTCCCGATCGTCAACTGCGTAGCGTGCGCCATCACGGCGCTATGCTGCCGCCTCTGCATAACTCGGCGGCTTGAGCCATCGCCGCCGCCATTTGCCGAGCCGCGGTCCCTTCTCGGAAGCGGACCAACACCGCGTCTTCTTGCTTATCCGCGGGTGGCTTGTTCGAGATGGTATAGCCGGCAGGCGGAGGAGTCTTGGGAATCTCGAACGGCGCCGCCAGGAGTAGATTCGTGTTGGCATCCACCTTCAGGGAGCTGACGAAGTGCTTTACGATTGTTTTCCCCTTGGTGTGTAGGATCAGCCCGAAATTGGGCGGCCTGGTGGCCTGCGGCGAGACCGAGGGCTTCTCCATATCGGCGAAAGGAAGCGTGAGCAAGTAATCGAGGCCGGCGCCCTGGAAGCCGGAAAGAGAGTGGAAGGACAGTTCACAACGCGCGGGATCCGCCACCGCTCCGGTTACGTCGTCGAAAAAACGAAGGGACTTGGGAGCCGTATTGGGCGTATTCGCCGGCAGCGAGTACAGGTACTCCACCCGCCCTTGCGCGTTCAGCCCATCCTGAACGTACTTCATTACGGCTTCGCGGCCTGCGCCGTTGGCGAGCGGTGGAGGCGGCGGGACAGCCGCACGCTTGAGCGTGAACCCGAGCGGCGCGAACAACGGCGTCGATTGGTTGTTGAGGTACGCGGTCATCGACCATGAGCCTGGAATCATCGTGGCGGGGTTCCTATTGAGGGCGCAGAAAGCCCTGACGCCGGGCCCTGCCTTAGCAAAGGTGGCGCCGTAGACGCGGCTGACCTCACCGCCCGGCTCCGTATCCCGGACCGACACCGTGTCGTCCGCCGAGAGCCCGGCGAGTTTGAACCACATTGTGAATGTCCGATCCGTCGATAGGAATTGGGTCGCGGCGGGAGGGGCGTCCGAGGGGCACTTGGTGGGATTGATCTTCGACATCACCGGTGTGCCCACCACTTTGACCCGACTGGTTGCCCCAACGCCGGAGGTTGCCGCTGTGGACGGCGGTGGAGCGGAGCTCGCGCTTCCTGCGGGAACCGGCTGGGAAGATCCCGCCGCGTCCCGAACGGGTCGTGGGCCGCCAGGTGGGAGTGTGGACGGCGGTGGAGAAGCGCTCGCCTTTTCCACGGGAGACAGCTTGGAAGATCCAGCGGCAGGTCGAACCGGTTGTGAACCGCTGGTTGCGATTCCGCTCGGCCGGAATATCTTCGAGTACAAGTTGTATCCAGCCAGTGCCAGCCCAGCGATCAGCGCCACCGCGGCTACGACTTTAACCAGCGGGCCGCTTTGCCCCTCGGCAGGCGCAGGCGGCGCGGCGGAAGATGCCGCGGGAGTGCTGGCAGCCATCCCCGCAGCCATCCCCGCAGCCATCCCCGCGATTCGCCGTCCGGTATAGCCGCAGAACTCTTCGCCGACGCAATCCACGTTTCCGCACGCCGGGCATACCGTGGGACCCGAAGGCGGCCGGCCGGCGCTCGATGCCACGGACCCGGCAGCGGCCGCCGGCCCCATCGCCAGCAATGCCGGCAGCAGCACCAATCCGATCGCTGGAAGGAGCAGGATGAACGGCAACGCCGCCGATTTGCCTCGCGCTCGCGAGACGTCCATCAGAATCATAAACAGAATGACGATATCGACGAGCGGAATCAGCAACAGCAGAACCCAGGCGCCGGAGCGTTTCCCGACGCGGCACAACAACACCATGTTGGCGATTGGAATCCACGCCATCCATCCGCGCGGAGTCGCTGTCTTGCGCGCGACGATAGTCAGGCAAATGGCGGCGTAGATGTAGAAGATCGCGCTCAGTGCCAGGAACAACTCGCTCTGCCGCAGGATCTGTTGCACGGCGTCGTTGGGCATAATCTCCTCCTATCGGGGCGTAACCGTACCCCCCACCGGCTTGCCGCAGCCCATGCAGAATTTCAGCCCGGGCTTCAGCGGCTTGCCGCAGGTCCGGCACCGATTGGGCGACTGTGTCGGTGGCGTTGGGCCGGTCGCGACTGGCCGCGGCTGTCCGCTCGCTGACAGCCCGGCCTCAGGTGGATTGGAGGGCTTCGGTAGCGGCGGCGACACCGGTTCCGGGGAGTGTGGCCGCGCGGTTGGATTCACCGGGACCGACACCGGCCATTCGCGGGGCGGTTCGGCGGCCAGCGGCGCGAGGACCGCGAGATGCCGCCGGAGAATCTCCTCCATGGCCCTGGCTCCCACCCGCGAGACGATTACCCGGTTTCCGCCGACGCCGGTTCGGAATTCGATTCCCCAAAAGCTCTGCAAGCCGCGCGTGAAGATGACCACCGCCGGCTCCGCCCAGGGTGCCCCTGCTCCGATCGCCAAAAAGGGGACAACGCCGGCAAAACCCAAGCACAAGGTTGCGAGCTCCGGGCCGAGTTCCAGGCATCCATCCGCCGCCCTGGCCCAGCCCCGCCCAAGTAACGCCGACGCGCCTGCATCCAGAGCTGCGGGCGTTGGAGCGCAACCCAGGGGAGCGAACCGGCTCAGGATCGAGACCAACCAATGCGGGTCCGGTTTGGTCTGCCCCATCGCTACCTGCCGCTCCGCATCGCTGCGCGAAACGCGATTGGGGCCGGGCGGCCGGCGTTCGATCACCGCGCGAAGCTGCTCTTCCCTGCAGGCATCGGCGAGCGCGGCTACGGTGGTCAGTTCTTCGATCGAGAAGTCTACACCGAGCGGAGGCCCGTCGGGAGCCGCCCGCCACCCAAGCAACTCGTCGATTTCGGTCAAAATGGCGCCGATCGAGAGTCCGCTCAGGACCCGCTGTTGGCCACCCTCCACGGGAACCAACGCAGCCACTCCTCCCGCGCCGCCGAAATACCGCGCGGTGCCGCCGCCTTCAATATGGATCGTCGCCTGTCGATTCGGATTGGCAAGCGTAGCGAGTGCGTTGCGCCATTCGGGGCTGAGGCCTCCGGAGCCGTCGCAGCCTCCCTTATTGCGAAGGCTCTCCACAACCCGGTAATCGAATTCCGGAGCGGGGACGACGCCCGCCAGCGGCGAAGTGGATGCCGGTGCGATCCCGGCCATCCGCAGCGCAGTCTGCATCTCCGGCAGTGTGAAGGTCTGTTGCATTCAATAAGCTCCGCTTCCGGTTCTTGTGCCGCTAAGCTTCAAGGCAGGGTTTTATCTCCCGGCCCGATGTTTTCTCCCTTCAGCCAACTGAACGAATCCGGCGGGGGAGTGGGCTCGCCTGCCGGGGTTGCTGGACCTGGCGTGGCGACAGTTTCCGTGTTGCCGGTGTGCATGGACGGGGGGCTTTGCGCCGATTGAAAGGCTTGTGCTCCGCGAGCCCCGGTTTGAGCCTCCGCCCACCGCGCCCACCCGCCTTCCGCGTACCCGCCTGGGGGACAAACTTTTTCTAAATACGCCAGCCTTAGGTTTTGGTAGGTCTGCGTGTTTCCGTTGGCTTTGAGCTCCTGCTCGGCCATCTCTTTGAGCTGGTCGAAGCTGAATTTGTTGGCCAAATTTTCCAGTTCCGAAATATGCATCAACCGGTCGGGCGGGGGAATGTCGCTCGGATCGACGGGAGCCCGGTATCCCTGCTCAGCCAGCGCGTTCTCGAGAATAGCGGTGGTCTGCCTGTCTCCGGCGGCACGCGCTTGTTGCAGGCCGGCGAGGAGCCGATCCTGCGGATAGCCCTTCAGAATGTCCATCTCTTCCGTGGTGGGCCTTTCCCCGGGCTGGGGAAGCTCTTCCGGTGCGATGCCCGCCGGCCGCGGGGTTGGCCGGGTTTCGTTGAGCGGAGGCTCGGTAGATTGTTCGGCCTGAGCGGGCGATTGCGAAGAAGCCGCCCCCGGCGCTGCCGCTTGCTTAATGCGAATGGCCTCCGCGTAATCAGCCATGCCTTGCTTATCACCGGCGGCGCGGGCGTACCCTTCGCCCGCCTGAAGTTCCTCCAGGGACTGGGTTCCCGCCCACTGCTGTGCGGTCGCCTGATCGGCGGCGGGCAGACCGCCGGTTGCGGTACCTTCGGGAGTGGATGGCGGGTGAGCCTCCGGGCTGGACGCTGGTTGCTCCGGTTGCGAAGGAGTCCCGGAACGGTCGGGTGAAGACGGTTGGGCGGCCGGCTCCGAACCCGACGGCCCAGCGCCCCCCTGTGGGGCGGAACTGGCGGACCATGGACTCTCGACACTAAGATTCACGATCGGCTGCCGTACGCCCGATTGAGCCACGCTGGTCGCCCATGGGGTTACGGCTCCCCCAAGCCCCCCAAAGAGCGCTCCCGCCAGAGGGTTCTGGCCCGTCATGTACGACATGTTGCCGCCGACCCAAGCGCCCACAAGAGCGCCGGAGAGATAGGGATTCACACCGGCTAGCGGGAGTTTAGTGACGAGCCCCAACAGACCGCCCGCGGCTGAGCCCACAAGCCCGGAGGCGGCGCCATCCACCATGGCAGTCTTAATGCTCTTGATGGTCTTGCCGTCCCAAGAGCCCTGATAGTTGTCGCTGGCTGCCGTGATTCCGCCGGTGACGGCGCCATAAGCCGTTCCTACAACCGTTGACGCGCCAAAACCCAGCACTCCTCCGCCCGCTGCCGCCGCCGCCCATCCGCCGGCCAGCGCTCCATCCACGGCAAACGCGGTGTTGCGCGTCACCTGCGCGGCGGTTGTCGCCACACCCCAGGCCGTCCCGACCCGTCCTTCCGCTTCCGCGACTCCCGTGTTCAGCCGTACCTGGTCCTGCATCTGCCATCGCGTGCTCTCGGTGAGCGCCGCCTGCAACTGCGCCAGCGAATCCGCGTTGATGGAGCCGTCCGGGTTCACCAGGCTACCCTCGCCTTGCCGGCCTTGCCACTCGTTGAGTATGGCCAGCGACTGACCGGAGTTCAGGTCGCCTTTGATCACTCGATCCACCAAGGCGTTGTACTGGTTCACCAGATTCGGTTGTTGCGCCGCCGCAGTTTGAGCGGCCTGCTGCTGTTGCTGTGCCGCCGCCGCTACAGCAGGGTCCCAATCCACCGGCTGATTGCGCCGTGTTTCGGTCTGCGCGTCGATTTGCGAGAGCTGCCCATCGACGGCAGCCAGCGCGGTGGGGTCGATTTGTCCAGTCTGCTCATAACGGTTGCGGATGGCATCCACCTGGGCGGCAAGCCCGGGATTGGCATACACAATGTTGGGATTGAGCTGGTTCAGCCGATCGACCAGGCTGGCGATATCGGGTTGTGGACTGCGCGGTCCAGTGCCCGGTCCGCCGCCGCCCGGCCCACGGCCTCCACCACCCGGACCGCCAATGCCCGTGACCGCGGGAGCCAGAGTGCCAAGCCCGGCAGCGACGCCGGAGGGCGTGCCCGACGCCGCCAACAGGCTGTTCTCCAGATGTCTGCAGGAGTAGTCCGCATGGGGCCGGAAGCCCACGAACGCTACGGACTCGGCAGCGGGGTTGACGTAGTGAAGGGAAACGTCGGCGGCGGCGAATGCCACGGCCGCGGCCACCAGTTGCTCCAGCAGCAGTTCCGTGTCCGTCATGCCGGGAGGAGGCCAGGCCACATCCGCGATTTCCTCGGGGGGCTCGATGCCGGGACCGGTGTCCGCGGCAGAGAGGTTGGCGGCATCGTCGAGGATCGGCTGCCGTATGAATGCGCCCGCGTCGCCCAACATGCCCCGGCCGCGCATCTGGGCCAGTACCAGCTTCTGCTCCGGAGTGAGCGGGTAATTGCGCCACGCATCCTTGTCCGCCAGCAGGTTCCGAGGGTCGTCCATGATCCCCTTGACCACCTGCAGAACCTTGGGATCTTTGAAATTGAGATGGAAGGTTCGCGATTGCGGGTCGTAGTATTCTCCGAAGTCGTACTTGTCGGTGGGGCCCGCTCCATCGGCAGCCGCCGCAACCCGACGGGCGAAAATCCATCGCAGCAGGTGGCGTGCGCCGAGGCGGGCCAGCCGGGACATCGCACCGGGGAACACCCCCATCCACATCAGGGACGAATAGGCCAGAATGTAGCCCGCGATGGCGCCCCAGTAGTTCGCGTCGCCCCAACCCCGGGCGCCATAAATATCCGGCCAGATCAGCTTTTGGATGAGATCGCCCACGCCATAGGCGGCGCCCGAGAGGATTCCCAGGAATGGGTTGAAGCCGGAAATCGCGGCCAGGAGAGGATAGACCATGCGGTCGGTGCCGATGTGGCCCAGACTGGTGGTCTGTATGCCGTGCCAGAAGAGGTAACACAGCGAGAAAGCCATGGGGACGGGGTGCCGGCGGGTGAGCAGTTCGATCTCGAACAGCCACTCGGCTTTGCGGAGCCCCGGGACGGCTCGCAACGTGGCGTTCGCGAAGCGCACCACGGGGGCGCAGATCAGGACCGCGATGCGGACGATCTCCGGCCAGAAGGGAATCGATTGCAGGGCTTTCTCGATCTTCATCCGAAGCTCAAATAACGTGGCGGCGAACTTTCGCATAATTCACCTCCTCCCGTGCGACTGTGCCCACGCCAGGACCTCCGAGTGCCTGGCGATGTGGCATTCGGGGCAGGATTCCCGGGCCGAGCCTTTCCCATCGACGGCTTCGGCCAGGCGGAGACTCCACTGGTGGGCCAACTCGGCTGGCGGGCCGGCGCCGGCCTCCGCGGCTGTCACTAGCAGGAGGCCGGCGCCGTTCAGGCGGATCAGGGCCGAACCGGACGGCAAGGTCTCGATCTCGAAACGCGCCGCCAACAGGTCGCGATAGGCGGCGTTGAGCCGGGTCTGGAGATCGGACAAGCCTGGGGACTGCCGGGCCAACTCGATCGCGGGCTTGCCGGCGAAGAGAACCTGAACCGGTTGGCCCGCGCGCGCGGAGCGTACCGAGAACGGAGACGACATACGGCCTGGTTTGACCGCCTCGCCCACCCAGTCCAGGCACAGGAAGAGCAGCGCACAGGCGGCGACTGCGCACGCGAGACGCAGGGGTTGGAGGTGCGACGGGCACCGGCCACACGGCCGATCGCGGCGGGAGTCGAGTTCCGCGGGATTGCGGGCGGCGTGCATCACGCACCCAGGCGTGGGGCAGTGTGCGAGACCCCGCAGGTGACCCAGTTCGTGCGCGATCACGCCGCGAAGGCGGCGGGCTGTGACCTGGGGATCGCCCGGAACGCAAATGCGGCAGGTGGAGACGACCGCGACGGCGCGTCGGCGGTCGGCATAACCAAACACCCAGGAACGATTGCCGGCACTTAGATCGCGTCCGGTGAGGACCAGCGTGCAAGTTTCCGGCGCGCGCGGCGCAAAGGAGCGTACCATGCACTCGGCGCGGAAGCGGCCATCCGCGTCCATGGCCCATTCAGGTTCGGCGGCGGGCTGCACGGGAATCCCGATGTCCTGAATCAGCGATTCATCGAATCCCGAGGTCGCAACCCCCTTCGCCCAATCTCGGGAAAGCAGGGCCGCCATGTACTCCACCACTCACTAACGGCAGTTGCGTCGCAGTAGCAGCAGGAATATAGCATGCACTTTGGTCTATAACAAGGCCCTTTTTCCCGGGCCCCCTTTTTCATGCCGCTGCGGCGGCGGGGCCGTAGAGTCGTTCGCGGTCCGTCCTCTCAACAGCCCGCTTGGCGCTCGCGGGAGGCCGTATTGGGACTGGTTTATCCGCTAAAATGCACCCAGGAGGCCACAAGATGACGCTCTCCAGGTTACGTCCAACCCCGGGCCCCGCTGTGCGGTGGATCGTGCTCGCAGCGCTTTCACACTGCGGCGCTTTCGGCCAGGGCGGTGCAGCCGCCGTCCCGTTCCCGGATGTGAAGGACATGACGACTTTGCGCATGACGCTCACCCGTTCGATGTGCTTCGGCACCTGTCCCGACTACACGGTAGAGGTCCGCGGCGATGGCGCCGTGGAGTTTACAGGGCGGCGGTTTGTGTTCGTCGTCGGAAACCAGCACGGCCGCATCTCGCCAGGCGCCGTCACGGAACTGCTCGCCGAGTTCCGTCGCGCGGACTTCTTCTCGCTCAAGGATTCATATGCCTCGATGGCCACGGACTACCCTACGTACACCGTCGGTATTGAATTCGATGGCCGCAAGAAGTCGGTGCGCGATTACGCCGGACGTTCGGTGGGAATGCCCGAAGCGGTCACAATTCTCGAACAGGCCATCGACCGCCTGTCCGGCGCCGGCAAGTGGATCCGGAATCCTGCGAAAGTAGGAACAACTTCCGGTCCACCGGCGGAGAAACATAACTACATTCCTTAGCGCCGGCCAGGTGGCCATGTCTGCCTTGCACCCGGCATTGCTTACGGCCTTTGCGGCGCGGAAATGCCGGGATCGGCCTGCCGCAGCCCCATCAACGGTGGGAGCCACCGTGCGAAGCGCCGGAGCTGTGCGAGCCTCCGCCACCGCTGTAACTCCGTGAGCCTCCGCCGCCGCTGTAGCTACGCGAACCGCCGCTATAACTCCGTGAGGCGCCACCGCCGCCGTAGCTACGCGAACCGCCGCTGCTTGGTTGGGAGTAACGCTGCGCCGGAGCCGAATACCGCTGTGCCGAGCCTGGCGAATACCGTTGCGCCGGAGCCGAATATCGCTGTTCCGACCCTGACGAATACCGCTGTGCCGGAGCCGAATAGCGTTGCGATCCCTGAAAGTGCGACCACTGTCCCTCGCCGGTGCGCCCTGCGCCCGGAGTGGCCGCGCCGCGAGCGCCCTCGGTCCCCGCCGACCGGTTAGCCAACGACCCGGTCGTGTTCCCAAATCGGCTAAAGCCTCCCGCACCGGCCGGCCGGGCGAAATTCGCAAAGCTGCCCGATCTTGTCATGGCGCTGCGCGACGCCATCGACGCGGCCCCATACCGGGACGTGAGTCGAGCATTGGGATACGCCACTCCCAAACGGTGGCCGGCGTCATGCTGCCACGCCCCTCTGCCCAATCCGCCCGCATAAAGCCCGCCGTGGAACCCGTAGCGGTTGAAGAAAAAGCTGTTGACGAATATCGACCGCCCGAACCAGTTCGGGCCCCAGCCCCAACCCCATCCGCCCCAGCCCCATCCGCCCCAACCGCCGAAATACAAACCGATGTTGATTCCGGGATAGAAGCCAAAGCCGTATCCGGCATAGTAGAGCGGCGGGTAGTAGCCCCACGCAGGAGGTCCCCAAACGTAAGCCGGATCGTATTGCGGCACGTAGATCACCTGCGGATCGGCCGGTGCAATCTCAATGGCCGTCTGGCCGTTCTGTGTTTCGGTGGCGACGGTTTGCTGCGGAGTGGTCGCCAGCTTGCCATTGGCTTGCGCCCGCGAGCGCATCCGCTGCACCGCCGCCATCACGTCCGATTGCTGCGCCAGAAACGCATCGCCCAGTGCAGTGGTCCATTGAACGTCCTGGTTCAGCATCGCCAGAACGTCGGGGAAGGCCACCATGGCCTGGACACTGGCGTCCCAGCTCTGCTGCCGCGCGGCATCCGTCAGTTGCTGGCCCTTCAGATTGCGATTCCTTTGCAGCCACTGCTGCGCCTCCACAACCTCCAGCGGGTAGGTACTGGCCGCCAGAACCTGGCTCAAAAGCGCGTCGGGATACAGTGCGATGGGCGCCACCAGGGTGTCCAACTGTTCCGGTGAAAGGAGCTGTGCGGGAGCTTGCGCGGGAGACGCTGGTTGTTGCGCCACCAGAACGCCCCCGGATATAAGCGGTACACAAAGCAAACCCAGCACCCGGCGAATTACCCATTGAACCTTGATAGTCTTCATAATGCACCTCCATTGGGCCTCACGTCACGCTCTGTCTAGAGCACGCTGCGGACCAAACGCCAACCTATTGACCAACAGTCCCTTAATGCGACGTCTGGCCGGTGGGGGATGGTTGAAAACCACCGTCGGCGGTGTATCGCGGCCGAAAGTTCAGCCAGTCTCTCGCCTGGTTCCGGCAATCCAGTTCCGTCCCCGTACGGCGGGCGGGCGCGGCGTGATGTTGTGACAAGCGGTATTGGAAGGGGCGTGTTGGGTAGCTTGTGCCCGGCCTGGTTCGGCTGGCGTCAGCTTTCGCGGTACGCGATGGCGCGATAGGAACGACCGATGTCCGCTGTCCAGACTTCGCCCTTCCGTTTAAGCGCCAACGAAGGGTGAAATGGATCCTCCCGAAATAAAGCGAATCTAGAGTCGGCCAACGCCCGAACATCGGCCGGCAACGACTCGTAGCATTTCCAGAACTCCGGCGGGGCAAAGGATTGAAAACTCACCGAAGTTACCGGCCGTTGCCCATCGGCACAGATTCGCCCCGATGGATCTCAGCCTTGACTCGGTCGAGAAGGTCCATGCCCGCACCACCGCGCGAGAAATCGGCCTCGATTTCGGCATCCCACTGGCGGCGATCGCGCTCGGTAAGCCAGTCCAAAAGCGCCATTTGCTTCTCAGTGGACAGCGTCTCAATGGCGTGCTGGATCTGGGTAAGGTCCATATTCGTATCGTACCTCTTTCCAGGTTGCGGAGGCCGTTCGGGTAGCGCCGTCCCCGCGCACCAAGCTTCCGCCCGCTTAGCGCCCGAACTGCTCGACGAAGCGCTGCGGGTCCTGAATGTCCTCTTCGATGCGGACGGTGCGCTGCATCAGGTACAGGATGGCGAACGGCATCCCGATGCCCGATATGAACAGCAGCCAGAAATAGAGAGCATTGCCCACGAACACGAACCGTACGATCTTCGACATCGCGCCATCTCCCGGCCGATGTTATACCACGCCGCTTCCTCTCCCCGTTGACAAACGAAGATCTTCGTAGTAACGTCTTCGTATACATGACCAGAGACTCCCACCAGCCGCCGCGGCCCACCGACGCGGAACTGGAAATCCTGACGGTGCTGTGGAGCCGCGGCCCCAGCACTGTGCGCGACGTCCATGAGGCCATCTGCCGGGGCCGGCAGACGCAGTACACCACGGTCTTGAAGTTCATGCAGATCATGGCCGAAAAGGGCCTGGTGCGCCGCGACGAAAAGCAGCGTGCGCACATCTACGAAGCCAGCCGTCCGCAGGAGTTTACCCAACGGCAACTGGCCGGCGACTTACTGCAGCGGGCCTTCGGCGGTTCGGCCAAGAGCCTGGTGATGGGCGCGCTTTCGGCGCGTAAAGCCTCTCGCGAGGAACTCTCGGAGATCCGCAAGCTCCTCGACGAGTATGACAAGGGGTCGCGATGAACCTGCTCGAAGCCTGGATTCAAACGCCGCTGGCCGAGGCCCTCGGCTGGACGCTGTTTCACTTTCTGTGGGAAGGCGCGGCGATCGCCGCCCTGCTCCTGGTGGCGCTATTCGCTTGTCGGCCGGCTGCCGCGCGTTTGCGGTATGGCCTGGCGTGCGGCGCGCTGCTCGCGATGCCGCTGGCGTTCGCGATCACCCTGGCCGTTTCCATGCCGCCGGCCGCCGCGCACTTTGCCATCCATCCCAATGCGATTCCCGTGGGCGAATGGATTGCCGCGTCCGCCGGATCCGCCGCACCGGCGACCATCCCGCTTGCCGAGCGCCTGGCCTGGGCGGGTCCTTTCTGGCTGGCGGGCGTGATTGGGGTCTTCTTCTTCCGCACGGGGAGCTGGATAGCGGCCCGTCGCCTGCGCCGCGTCGGAACGGTGGCCGCGCCGGAGAGTTGGCGGCTGCGGCTGAAAGCCCTGGCGCGGGACGCCGGCATCGCGCGGCCGGTGGCGTTGCTGGAGTCGTGCCTGGCCGAAGTCCCGGTGGCGATGGGCTATCTGCGGCCGGCCATTCTGGCGCCTCTCGGCATGCTGGCGGGATTGCCCGCGGAACAGGTGGAGGCCATTCTGCTGCACGAACTGGCGCACATTCGTCGCGCCGATTACCTGGTCAACCTGTTGCAGATCGCCATTGAGGGATTGCTCTTCTATCACCCCGCGCTGTGGTGGGTTTCTGGCGTGGTGCGCGCCGAACGCGAGCACTGTTGCGACGATTGGGCCGCTGCGCAACTGGGGAACGCCCATCAATACGCTAGTGCGCTGGTCACACTGGAAGAGAGTCCCTGGCGCGCTCCCAGTACCATGATGGCAGCGAGCGGCAGCAACCTGCTGCGGCGCATCCGCCGGCTCGTTGCCAAGCCCGGCGCGCGCGACTTGGCCATCCCCGTGGCGCCTTCCATCCTGCTCATGGTTTCGGTGGGCGTGGCGTTGGGCGCGTGGTCTCCGGCTCGTCCGCCGCAGCCGCACGTGCCGGTAGAGACACCGCAAGTAGCCGCATTAGTGCAGGCGGCGCAAACCGCACCGGCCGTCGCGACGCCTGCCGCTGGACCGTATCGGAAGTGGTTGGACGAAGACGTCGCCTACATCATCACGCCCGAAGAGAAAGCGGCATTTGGCAAGCTCCGGACCGACCCGGAGCGAGAGGAGTTTATCGAGCACTTCTGGGAACGGCGCAACCCCACGCCCGAATCGGTGGACAACCCGTTCAAGGTGGAACACTACCGGCGCATCGCCTATGCCAATAAGCATTTTGCGTCTCCCGACGGCCGGACGCCCGGCTGGCGCACCGCACGCGGGCGCTTCTATATTATCTATGGCCCACCGGACGAAATTGACGACTTCAGCAGCTACCCGCATCCTTACCAGATCTGGCGGTATCGGTACGTCGAAGCGTTCAAGGGCCCTGTGGAATGGAAGTTCGACTACGGTGGAGACGACGGTGTCTATAGGATGGTCCCGTCCCCTGCGGCCGCCTTCAATGGCGAGGCGGACGGAGGCCCGGCTCTGCCCGGCAGTCACATCTCCGTGCAGGTTTATCAAGATGGCCAGGTGGTCGTTTCGATGCCACGGGGTTTCTCAGCCGGCCCGTACCGATTGGCGCGGGAAATCCGCATTGCGAAAGACCGGACATTCCAGTGGGTTCGCAGCGGGCCGGCGCTGCAAAGGACGCTGGTCCTGACACCGGGCGCTTATGTCCTCACCACGAACCTGGCGGACCAAAGCACCGGTCAGACCTACAACGAGAAAGTCCTCTTCGAAGTGAAGTAGTTCTGTGGGGCAGGTTGACAACCTGCCCCACATAAGGCCCGTACTACCGGCTCACCCGGTACGCCGAGACGAATTGCCGTCTGGTTCGCCGGTCTACCGCCGACTCCAGCACGTAGACGGTTCCGTCCGCCGGGGCGATCGCCAGGGCGTCCCGCCCGTCGGTCAGGTAGCGTAGCGCTTGCAAGCCGCCATCGACGGCGCGGAGCTCCAGCGCGCCCCGCTGCCACCACTGAAATAGCGACGAGCCGGCGCTCACGATGCCGCCGCGCAGAACCGGTACGTGGCCGCGCAGAACCGGGTGCGCGGGATCGGCCACATCGTAGACGGCCCAAATCGCCGGCAAATTCTGCGCCTCCAGCAGCCAGCGCCCGTCGCTGGCGAGTGCGCGCGGACTGCCGTACAACTGCGGCACCGGCTCGCGATACGCAATCCGGCGGACGGCCACGGGCCGGACGGGATCGCGGATGTCGAGGACCGTCAGCGCCGCCGCCGAGGTCACATAGAGGAACTGGCCGCGTCGTAGCATGCGCATGGTCGCCGTGGGCGTCCACGGTCCCGGCGCTGGCGGCTGCCAGCGACCCATGTCGATTACCACGGTGACGGCCTCGTGGCGGGAAGCGCCCGGCGACAGATTGTACACTTCGACCTGGCACTGTCCCAGTCGATCCACGTCCACATAGAGGAACTGGCCGGCAACTGCCACCGAATCGACGAGCGTCGATGTGGAATCTCCCAGCGAAATGGGTTCGGCGAATTGCACCGTGCCCGCGGGCGTCAGCGTGGCGATGGCGATCTGAAGTTCGTCCGTGGGCAGCGCCTTTCGGAGTCCCAGGATGTAGGCCGTGGTTCCGGAAACGGTCAGATTCGCCGTGGTCCAAATGGTTCCAAGCGGCATGGGCGCCTCGACGAGTTTGCGGGGCTTGGCGGGATTCGTGAAATCCAGGAACGCCAGCCGGTCCTTCGACGCCACCGCGACCAGGCTTCCAGTGGCGTCCATGTCGCCGGCCGTATGCGAGGATTCCATCCGCAGTTCCATCGATCCCACAGGTCGCAACTCGGGGAACCGGTGCGCGGCGGCGTAGGTGGAGAGAATGGCCAGACCGGCCAGACCGACAGCGCCGAGGATCAGCCAGCGGTTGCTCACGGACCAACCCGGCGACCTCCGGAACAGGAGCGCCGCCGCCAACGCCAGGAGCAGCGCCACGCCGCACAGCGTGAAGCCGGTCTGGAAGAACAAGGCCGGATCGCGCAACAGGAGATAGGCCACCTGGAACTGCCCGCCGAACCACGCATCCACGCTGGAATACGGAAATAGTTCCGCATACGAGCCCGTCAACATGCCCAGGGCCAGTACGAACGCAAAGCTGGAAACCACGGCCTTCGCCATGCGGTTCACCAGCGTGGAGAGCAAGAGCGCCATTGCGTACAGGCACCAAAAGCGCGGGAACATGGCCGCAAACAATGCCGGAAAGCCGACTACCTGGCGCAGCGACTCCAGGATATCCGGATGTCGCGACCCCGTATCGACATAAGCCAAGCAGGCCATGGCCGCCAGCAGCATCGCCAAAGCCACGCTTCCGGCCAGGAACTTGGTCCATACGATGGCTGCCGGCGCGACGGGCCGCGCCAACAGAAAGTCCACGGTTTTGGACTCGCGCTCGCGCGCCATCTGGCTCGCCCCCACTCCAACGGCCGCCACCAGTCCGAGCAGCGGCATCAAGCTCTCGAGATACCAGCGCAGGACCAACTCCGCGTATTGCTCGGAGACGCAAAGCGACAGCAGCCACAGCACCAAGAGCAGCGCGCCGGCGCCCAGAACCCATGCCCGCAAATCGCGCATCTCTTTCCACAGAAGCGGCCTCATTGGCGCGCCTCCTCTCTGCGGCCTACCAGTCCCACGAAGATCTCCTCCAGGCTCTGGCCGGCCTGTTGTTTCAACTCGTCCAGGCGCGCCGAGACCCGCAGGCGGCCCTCTTCGATCACCACGATCTGGTCGGCCACGCGTTCCACTTCATGCACCAGGTGCGACGAAAGCAGCACCGTGCGGCCCTCCTGCTGGACAATCTGGATGATGCTCTCCAGGAAGTCGCGACGGACCAGCACGTCCAGGCCGGTGGCCGGCTCGTCGAGAATCAGCAACTCGGGGTCGTTGCCCATGGCCAGCGCCAGCGCCAGTTGGGCGTGCGTGCCGCGCGAGAGATGCCGCACCTTCTGGCGCTCATCGACACCAAACCGCCGCAGCAACTCGTCCACGGCCGGGGCGTTCCACTTCTTGTAGAACCGCGACGTGAAGCGCACCAGTTCGCGCACCGTCATCCAGTCATAGAGGATCGGCGCTTCGGCCACATACCCCACGCGCGACATCAACTCCGTGTGATGCGCGCGCGAATCCAGGCCCAGCAGCAGGGCGTCGCCGGCCGAGGGATCCGTCAGGTTCATTAGCATGCGGAGGGTGGTGCTCTTGCCGGCGCCGTTGCGGCCCAGGAAACCGCACACGCTGCCCGTGGGAACCTCGAAGCTGAGGTTGTCCACCGCCGCCCGTTTTCCAAACCGCTTGCACAATCCGCGAACCGCAATGGCCGCTTGACTCATGGTTTTCGCTCCAACCGCTCTTCGACCGCCTGGCGCACCTGTTGGGCCGTCCAGCCGAATTCCCGCGCCGCGGCCAGAGCCTGGTCGATCAGCTCGTTGACGATCCGCGCCCGGTGCGCGTGGCGCAGCCCTTCGGCGTCGTGCGATACGTACGTCCCCGCGCCGCGCCGTTTGGCCAGCAGTCCCTCGTGTTCCAGTTCCAAATAGGCCCGCGCGACCGTATTGGGATTGATCAGGTGCTCCGACGCCAGCGCCCGCACCGACGCCATTTCGTCGTCGGCCTTGAGCGCACCGGCAGCGATGGCCCGGCGGACCTGCTCGACAATCTGCAGGTACATGGGAATCGGGCTGGCCGGATCGAGCTTCAATCGCACCATATCACTGTATCGATACGGTAATACACTTTTCATCGCGATGCAAGAGTTTTGTGTGGGGCAGGATGGTATCCTGCGGCCGAGTGGTACTCGGCCTGGTCGGCATTTGTGTACTGGTCGGCAGGCCGAGTGCCACTCGGCCGCAGGTTGCCAACCTGCCCCACATAAGAAAGCGTGCGAGACTCAATCAATACGGGTGTTCGGTTGTGGGAAAAGTATGCGGCATTGGGTTGACAACCTGCCCCATATCGGTGGGTTCTGCTACTGTAGTCTTCGATGATCGAGGTCGAGCAGCTCCGCAAGTCCTTCGGCGAGTTGAACGCCGTGGATGGAGTTTCCTTCACTGCCCGTCCGGGCGAGATCTTCGGCCTGCTGGGGCCTAACGGGGCGGGGAAGACTACCACCATCGGCTGCATCTCGGGCCTGCTTACGCCCACCGCCGGACACATTCGCGTGATGGGGCACGACGTGGTGCACGATGGTCCCGCGGCGCGCGAGGCGATGGGGGTCGCACCGCAGGAGATCGCTCTTTACGAAGATCTCTCCGCCGTCGAAAACCTCAGTTTCTGGGGCGGCGCGCAGCGCCTGCGCAACCCGCTGCTGAAGGAGCGCATTCAGAAAGTCCTCGAGATCACCGGCCTTCAGGATCGCGCCCGCGAGCCCGTCAAACGCTTCAGCGGCGGCATGAAGCGGCGCCTGAATCTGGCCTGCGCCATCGTGCATTCCCCCAAGGTCCTGCTACTCGACGAGCCGACCGTGGGCGTGGACCCGCAGAGCCGCGTCCGCCTGCTGGAACTGGTGCGTTCGGAGGCGGCGGGCGGCACTTGCATCCTCTACACCACCCACTACATGGAAGAGGCCGAAACGCTCTGCGACCGTCTGGCCATCATGGACCACGGCAGGATTATCGCCTCCGGCACGCTCGCCGAACTGCGCTCCATGCTGGCGGAACGCGATCTGCTGCGCCTCTCGGGCGTGTTCGCTCCCTCCGCGGCGCGCTCGGCGGCGGAGCGGCTGGAGGGCATTGAAGTCCTGCAGGCCGACGAGGGCCTGATCGTGCTATCGGTCGCCGAAGCGTCGCGTAAATTGCCGGCCATCTTCGCCGCGCTGGCCGAGGCGGGCGCCGACGTGCGCGGCACCACTCTCACGCAGCCCAGTCTGGAGAGCCTGTTCATCCGCCTTACCGGAAAGGAATTGCGCGAATAAGCCATGCGCTTCATTTGGATCAGCGCGTTGAAGGACCTGCGAATCCTGCGGCACGATCCGTTTTCCGTGATCACCTGGATCGGCATCCCCTTGTGCATCGGCCTGCTGATTCAGGTGGTCTTCGGCGGCGCCGACGCCAAACCGCAGGGCCTGCTGCTGGTAGCCGACCGCGACAACACCATCGTCAGCGGCCTGCTCACCGGCTCCTTTAACAACGATCCCCTGGGAAAGATGTTGACCGTCGAAAGGGTGGATCTTCGAAGCGGACGCGCGCGCATCGACCGCGGCGACGGGTCCGCGCTCCTCGTCATCCCCGCGGGCCTTCAGGATGCCTTCCTCAACAATCGGCCGTACCATTTGCAGTTGTTCACCAATGCGGGGCAGCGCATTCTTCCGAAAATCGTCGAAGAGACCCTCCGCGGCATGGTGGATGGCGCGTTCTACCTGCAGCGCGTGGCCGGCGATCAACTGCGCGGACTCTCCGGCCAGCGGACTCCCAGCGACGACGACGTCAGCCGTCGCAGCGTTCAAGCCAACCACCTGGCGCAAGATATGCGCCAATTCCTCTCGCCGCCCCTGATCGAACTGGAGACCACCGTCGTACAGGAGAAGAAACGCAGCGCCGGCACGGGCGATTTCTTCTTTCCCAACATGATCTTCATGGGACTGCTGCTGGTGGGCAACGGCCTTTCGAGAGACATCTGGAAGGAGCGCGCACGCGGCACCCTGCGGCGGCTGGCCGTTTCGCCGTCCCCCGTGGCGGCATTTCTGGCCGGACGCCTGCTGATGGTATCCCTGATGTTTTGCGCCGTGGCCATCGCCGCCGTGATCGCGGCGAAATATCTGGCCGGGGTCCACGTGGCCAACATGGCCGCCGCTGTTGCATGGGCCGCCCTTGCCGGCACGGTTTTCTATTCGCTGCTGCTGCCCATCGCGGTCTACTCAACCGACCCGCGGCGCGCCGACGTGCGCGGCAACCTGCTGGTCTTTCCCCTGGCGATGGTGGGCGGCTGCTTCTTCCCCTTCGAAGTCATGCCCGATTGGATGGCGCGCATCGGCCGCTGGACTCCCAATGGGATGGCCGTGGTGCAGTTCAAGGACATCCTCGCGGGCTCCGTGAATCCGGCGCACTTCGCCCTGGTCTTCGCCGCGCTCGCCGCCGCCGCTCTGCTGGCCTTCCTCTATTCGCTGCGCGGATTGCGAGGGGAGTTCCTGCAATGAACCACCTGTTCCGCGACGCCTGGTTCCTGGCTCGCACCGACACCTGGCGCCTGCTGCGCGGCCGCGAGACCTTGATGTGGACTTTCTTCATGCCGGTGGTTTTCTTCTACTTCATCGGCATGGTCAACAACAACGGCTCGTCCGGCGAGAAGGATGTCCTGGCCGTCAGCGTCGCGCCCGATGCCGGTTTCCTGGCCGACGAACTGGTCCAGCGTTTGGGCAGCCACGATTTCGAGATCGTGCGTCCCGAATCCCGCGACAAGTTTCTGCTGTTTCGCCGCCGTCTCGAAATCCCCGCCGGATTCACCGAGGCGGTGCTGGCCGGAAAGCCCATGAAGGTTGGGTTCTCGCGAACTGGCGACGATTCGGGCGCGGATTACGACCGCGTGCGGATCTCGCGTGCCACTTACAGCGCGCTGGCCGATCTCATCGCCATCCGCCAGGGCGGCGCGCAGCCCACCCCCGAGCAATTCCGCCAACTGGCCGCCGAACCGCGCACTCTGCAACTCGACGTCAAGATCGCCGGACACCGCATCGTCCCGCCGTCGGGCTACGAGCAATCCGTGCCCGGCACCATGGTGATGTTCACGTTGACCGTGTTATTCACTGCGGGCGCCGTGAGCCTGACCCTGGAACGCAACTACGGAATCCTGCGCCGCCTGGCCTATTCGCCCATGTCGCGCGGCGCCGTGGTATTGGGAAAATGGGGCGCGCGCATGGCGATCGGCGCCATCCAGATCGCCGCCGCGATGATCACCGGGAGCGTGCTCTTCGGCGTCCATTGGGGCCCCAACCTGCCGATGGTGGTAGTGGTGATGCTGGCGTACGGCGGCCTGGTGGCGAGTCTCGCCATGTTGCTGGGGAACTTCGGACGCACCCTCACGCAGGTGATTGGCCTGGGCGTGATTTCGAGCAACCTGCTGGCCGGTTTGGGCGGCTGCTGGTGGCCGGTAGAGATCACGCCGCTGTGGACCCAGAGGCTGGCGCTCTTCCTCCCCACCGGCTGGACCATGGACGCGCTTCACAAGCTGATGAACTTCGGAGCCTCGCCCGCCACCGTGATCCCGCACGTATGCGTGAGCGTCGCATTGGCTCTGGCCGCCGGCTGGGTGCTGGCGCGAACCTTCCGGTTCGAGTAGTGGCGCACGCAGTCGTGCGCAATGCCACTGACTTATCCCAATTTCGGAAATACTGCGGAATTTGTGGGGCAGGATGGTATCCTGCGGCCGAGTGGTACTCGGCCTGGTCGGCATTTGCATGCTGGTCGGCAGGCCGAGTGCCACTCGG
>Ga0181529_10001207_pt1 | contig 34720 bp, 28 predicted proteins | sample PEATcosm2014_Bin_36_FD_119763 | JGI IMG/M metagenome (GOLD analysis project Ga0181529, IMG submission 119763) | Peatland microbial communities from MTU Mesocosm Facility, Houghton, MI, USA - PEATcosm2014_Bin10_30_metaG | ecosystem: Environmental > Terrestrial > Soil > Wetlands > Peat | place... | reverse complement strand
GAATAGGCGCCCTGCAGGTCGCCGTTAGCGTCGAAAGTGACATCGCTAGGGCTTTTGATGCAATTGTCGCAGTTGATGTAAGACCCATTGGCTCCGGGTCCATTGGATGGGCAGTCTCCCGATACGACTGTGTTAGTGCCATCGCCATTCTGCCACGCACAATCCAACCCTTCCGGATCGATCATACTCATCGGATTGTTTTGCACGTACGCATATCGATTCAGCGATTGCGGTGTCGTTTGGTCTACGGCACCCCAACCTGACGGATCAGGCGAGAGCCAGCGTCCCGCTGCCGGATCGTACTTGCGGAAGAGGAAGTCGTAGGTGCCTGTGCCGGCGGAGCCAGTGACCACATCCTGATCCTGGCGAGTGAAGGAGCGGTCGGGCGTGCCGGCCTCGTTGTAGGTCTCGCCGAAGGGCGCGTAGGCCTCCTTGGAGTAGACGGCATGTGCCCAGGTGGTTGCCAAGCGCGAGCTCCCCAGCCAATCGGTGTGGCGGATATAGTTCAACCCGCTCCCATTGTAGACCGCCGTCTCGCCGCCGGGCAGCGGAATGGTCTCCTTGACGATCCCGCCCGAGTAGATGCCCCTGAATCTCTCACCTGGATTCCTATCGATGTGTGGGTCGTCTGCCGGACTTCGCCAGATATGTGGACCAAAAGACTCGAATTACCTTCAAAAGCAGTGGTAAACATTTCGCGGCGATCGGGCGATATAGAGAGTTGTAGGTCCAGGTGTGCGACGAGATCAAGCTGTCGCCGGGAGGACACCATCGGCGCACGAATGCGATTGGGCGATCTGCTGGTCCGGGCAAATCTGGTCACCGAAGAGAATGTGGCCGAAGCCATTCAGAGTCAGGCTCTGAATGGCAAACGGCTGGGCGACAATCTTGTGGCCCTGGGAGTGATCGAGCAGAAAGTGCTCGAATCTTTTCTGAAGCGCATTCCCAGTGAGCCCGCGGACATCGCGGCAACCGGAATCGACGAACTCGATCTCCTGAGCCTGTTGATGAAGCTGATCTATGTAGGGCGCCTGGAGAATCCTCGCCAGTTCATCGAAGCCATCAAATTGCCCTACCATATCGTGGCCGACCTGGTCAGAATGGCCGTCGACCGGCAACTGTTGCGCACTCTTGGGATGCGTGGCTCCAGCAGTCCGATCGATATGAGCTACGCGTTTACCGATGAGGGCAAGCGCTGGACGATCGATGCGCTTGATCGCCTGCGTTATACCGGACCCGCCCCCGTCACACTGGAGGAGTTCACTTACCAGGTGAGCCTGCAGAAGCTGACCAACGAACTGGTCACGTTTGAGCGCATCGGCAAGGGCCTTGGCGAACTGACGTTCGACGCGGCCATTCTCGAACAAAGCGGACCGGCGTTGAACTCGGGACGGGCCATGCTGCTTTATGGTCCTCCGGGCAACGGCAAGACCTCTTTCGCGCACTCTCTCGGCAGCGTCTACCGCGATGTCATTTACGTGCCTTACGCGATCACCGTCGAGGGGGAACTGATTCGCTTCTTTGACCCGAGTGTTCACGAAGACGTTCGATCTACAGAATCGAGCGACAGAGAAGAGATGTCGTTCGTTCGGGCCGAGGAGTTTGATGCGCGCTGGGTTCCATGCCGCAGGCCCTTCATTACCACCGGCGGAGAATTGACGCTGGAGATGCTTGAGTTGCGATACGACAGTACGGGCCATTTCTATGAGGCTCCACTGCACGTCAAGGCGCTGGGGGGCTGTTTCGTGATCGACGACTTCGGCCGCCAGTTGGTTAGCCCAACCAACCTGCTCAACCGCTGGATTGTGCCTCTTGAAAACAAGATCGACTATTTGAAGCTGCACTCAGGCAAGAGCGTAAGCATTCCCTTTGAAGAGTTGGTCATCTTCTCCACCAATCTTGAGCCGGAAGATCTGATGGACCCGGCCTTCCTGCGGCGGCTCCCGTACAAGATCGAGGTCGGGTCGCCGAGTCTAGAGATTTACAGGACAATCTTCGAGAAAGAGTGCATTAAACAAGGGATGACGATGCCCCCCGAGATCTTCGACGAAATCGTGCACAAGCTCAAGAATGACAAGGGGCTGCAACTGGCTGCCTATCAGCCACGATTCATCGTTGATCAGGTGGTGGCCACCTGCCGGTTCATGGGCCAGCCTGCTCACTTCGAGCCGAGATTCATCGATTACGCGCTGAATAATCTGCGGGTGAAGCGGAGCGGATTGGTGGCCGTCGGCCCTGCCCCGGTTCACACCGAGAATGCCCCCCGATCGGAAGATTGTGTGGGCGCCCGCGTAAACTGAGAAACGGTTCATTCTCTTGTGATTCAGTAGCACCAGGTGCTACACTAAAAACATGTCGAATCGGGCCGGAAGATTGGAACGGGCTTTCAAGACGGCGTGGTTTGCCAAGGCAACTCGGAAGGCGCACATCGAGGATGTCGAGCTTTGTTCGGCGATCCAGCAAGTGATGCTGGGGCAGGCTGACGATCTGGGTGGCGGAGTCTTCAAGAAACGCCTCGGGAGGAATCTGTACCGCTCGATCATCGTTGCCAGAGGCGGCCGCTTTTGGGTCTACGAATATCTGTTTGCAAAGAAGGACCGGGACAATATCGAAGATGACGATCTGGCCAAATTCAGGAAGATTGCCAAGGCTTACGGAACATTAACGGAACAACAGATAGACCAGATGAAAAACGAAGGCTGGTGGATGGAGATTTGCAATGCCAGATAAACGCAAGTTCAAGAGCGATGTCTCCGAGGCTATTCATTCTTCTGCCACTGCACTGTTCAGGGTTGGCGCAATCGATCAGGCTACGATGCGGGAGTTTGACGCATCCTGCCTGTCGGTTCCAGTAGCGATGAAGCCGAGGCGCATCAAACAGATTCGCGAAAGCCAGCATGTGAGCCAGCCGGTCTTTGCGCGCTACCTGAATACCAGCGAATCGACGGTGGAGAAATGGGAGTCGGGCGCGAAGAAGCCCAGCGGAATGGCGCTCAAACTGCTTGATATTGTTGAGAAGCACGGGCTCAAGGTGCTGGCCTGAGCAAACGCCCCAAAGTCGTTCGTGAGTGCAATGAAGTCAGATCGAATCAAACAAATGATCCGTGAAAATGCGGCCGAGATTGTTCGGCTGAATGACCGAAGAAAGAAGGCTCTCCTGTCTCGGGACTTAAGTCCTGAGAAATGGTGTGAGTGGTATCAGGCAAGCGAAGCGCTGAGTGCCGGCTTCCACGCGCTGGCATTTCCAGGGGGCTTTGTCGGCGCATACGACAGAATTTCCTCGGGCGCGCCTCTAGCGATGGAAGCGGCGATTTGCTTCCTTGAGATTCGCCCATTTTTCTATCGTTCCGGCTATATGTACAGAGATATTTTCCGGCGATGCAAACACGCGCCACTCTCGCCCGAGCAGGCGGCCAGATTTGAACTGGTGAAAGAAAGACTCGCCGAATGGAAGCGGCGCAAGCGCTCACAATAACAAATGTGCGCGGTAAAGTATAGAATCCCAGGTCCAAGAATCCGGACCTGGGGCACCCATTTTGCGAGATGAGTTAGAGCGCAGCCTCGCCGCGCTCGTCGTTGCGGATGCGGATCGCGTCGTCGATCTTACTGACGAAGATCTTGCCGTCGCCGATGCGTCCGGTGCGCGCCGCGCCGATGATGGCCTGAAGGGTCTTCTCCTTCATGTCGTCGTTGACCACCAGCTCGATCTTGACCTTGGGCAGAAGGTCGACGGTGTATTCGCGGCCGCGGTAAAACTCGGTGTGGCCCTTTTGGCGGCCATGGCCGCGGGCTTCGAGGATGGTCATGCCTTCGATGCCTGCTTCGAGCAGGGCATCCTTGACTGCGTCCAGCTTGGAGGGTTGCAGAATGGCTTCAATCTTGATCATACGGAAAACGCCTCGTTTGACAGCCTAACAGGCGAGGGGGCTGGTTGGGCCAGTCCCCTCGGCTTTTTATGAAAAGAACCTGAATCGCAACCTTACGTGTTGAAGTCGTAGCCTTCTTCATTATGCTGCGAGAGGTCGAGGCCGGCGGCTTCGTCTTCAGGTGAGACGCGCAGGCCGACGAGCTTATCGACGAGGAACAGCAGCACCAACGTGCCGACGATCGAGATGACCCAGGCGATGGCGACGCCGGCCGACTGGTTGAGCATCTGGCCCCAGTGTCCGTCGATGCCGCCCGAGGGCAGCGTGTTGCCGGCCGCATCCTTAAAGATCGGGTTGATGACGCTGGCGGCGAAGATGCCTGTCAGCAGGGCGCCGAGGGTTCCGCCGGCTCCATGCACGCCGAAGGCATCGAGCGAGTCGTCGTAGCCGAAGAAGGCCTTGACCATGAAGACCATGGCGAAGCAGAAGGCTCCGGCGATAAAGCCGATGGCCAGCGCGCTCATGGGCTGAACAAATCCTGATGCAGGCGTGATGGCCACCAGACCGGCGACCGCGCCCGAGATTGCACCCAGTGCGGTGGGCTTGCCGTTGTGAATCCATTCCGCTATGGACCATCCGATGGCTGCCGCGGCTGCGGCGAAGTGGGTCGCGACGAAGGCGCTGGTGGCCAGGGAACTGGCCGCGAGCGCGCTGCCGGCGTTGAAGCCGAACCAGCCGACCCATAAGAGACAGGCCCCAATAAAGCTGAGAACCATCGAGTGGGGCTGCATCTTGGTGTGCGGGTAGCCGACGCGCTTGCCCAGATAGAGGCAGCAGATCAACGCGGAGACGCCCGACGTAATGTGGACCACCGTCCCGCCGGCGAAATCCAGACTTGGGTAGCGGCCGCCGGAGGCATTCAGCAGACCGCCGACGCCCCAGACCATGTGCGCCATCGGGCAGTAGACGAAGAGCGACCATAGCGAAAGGAAGATGGCCATCGCGCTGAACTTCATGCGCTCGGCAAAGGCTCCGGTGATCAGCGCCGGGGTGATGATGGCGAACATGAGCTGGTAGACCATGAAGGTCTGCTCGGGAATGGTGGGAGCGTAGTCGGGATTGGGGGTGAGACTCACGCCCTTTAGAAAGAGGTGCTCGAATCCGCCGATGAAGCTCGATCCGTGACCGAAGGCCAGCGAATAGCCGACCACCGCCCAGAGAATAGTGACCAGGCCCATCATGGCAAAGCTCTGCATCATGGTGCCGAGGATGTTCTTCTTCCGGACCAACCCGCCATAGAAGAGCGCCAGGCCGGGGCCGGTCATCAGTAGAACCAGGGCAGCCGAGGTCAGCATCCAGGCGTTATCGCCGGCATATTGAGCGCTGGCGGCAGCAGCCTGGGCCTTGGAACTGGCTTGCTGGGCGGCTGTTACAGCCTGTTGAAGGGCTTCGATCTGAGCCTGGGTGGCTGGGGGAGCGGTTGCGGCAGCGCCCAGATCGGGAGCCACGGCAAAAGCCATGCCCGGCATGCCGAGAATGATCGCGAGAAGCATCAGTTGAATTCGACGACACATGAGGTTTCTACTCCAATAAATCAGGAAGATGCAGAGGGCCGAAGCCATGCTATGAGGCGGAAGCCCGGCCGCCCGCCCGGATCAATTGAGGAACGACGCACCAACAGAGTGGGTCTGCTTTAACCTGAGGCGCCGCCGGAACAGAGTTCCCGCTGACGACGATCAGGCGTGGCTGGCGCACACCCGCCTTTGTGTGACCCTGGCTCAATTTTTTACGCGATTCCATAAAGAGGTTAGGGTTCCGCGTATAAGGAATTCGTGAGGATTTTGGAGAATTCTGTGAAAAACGGGGTCGAAAGGCTATAAAACCATTGCAATATGATTGACTCCGCGCTATACGACCCTGCTATTTGCCAGCCCGAAAGCCCTCATCCGGAGAGCCTCGCCGCCGACGCAGGACTGACGGCGCGGGCCTCTGGATGAAGAGTGGACTGCGGAAGCAAGAATGCAATGACAACTGTAGCCGAAGTTCAAATAGCGGCATCGCCGCGTTCGTCGTTGCGGATGCGGATGGCGTCCTCGATGCGGCTGACAAAGATCTTGCCGTCGCCGATGTGGCCGGTGCGCGCCGAGGCCAGAATTGCCTGGATGACCTTGTCCTTCAAGTCGTCAGGGACTACCATCTCCATCTTGACTTTGGGGAGAAGATCGACCGTGTACTCGCGGCCGCGATAGAACTCGGTGTGGCCCTTCTGACGGCCATGGCCCCGAGCTTCCAGAATGGTGATTCCCTCGATGCCCACTTCGATCAGGGCTTCCTTCACAGTGTCCAGTTTGGCGGGCTGGATGATGGCTTCAATCTTGAGCATATGCGGATTCCTCGGTTACAGCTTACTTGGAGAAGGTGGATCTGGTTCGTGGAATCCCACCCTAGCCGCAAAAACAAGAACGCGGCGAGGGTGGGGCACCCAGACAGATTATGAGTTAAGGTCGTAGGCTTCCTCGCCATGCTGGGAGAGGTCGAGACCAACGGCTTCGTCGGCGGCAGAGACATGCAGTCCCATCGTCTTATCGACCAGGAAGAGCAGTGCGAGAGTGCCAACGATCGCCAGTCCCCATCCGATGCCCATGCCGACCAGTTGGTTGCTGACTTGATGCCAGTTGCCGTCGATGGCCCCTGCCGGAAGGGCCTTTCCGGCTGCATCCTTGCCGAAGACGGCATTGATGGCTCCGGCGGCAAAGAGGCCGGTCAGCAAGGCTCCCATGGTGCCACCAACGCCGTGAACGCCAAAGGCATCCAGCGAGTCGTCGTAGCCGAAGAATTTTTTCACGCGGAAGACCATGAAGCAGCAGACGACGCCGGCGATGCCGCCGATGGCCAGGGCGCTCATGGGCTGGACGAATCCAGAAGCCTGAGTAATGGTGGCCAGACCGGCTACTGCTCCCGAGATCGCTCCGAGAGCTGTGGGCTTGCCGTTCTGCAGCCACTCAGTGATCACCCAGGTGATGGCGGCGGCGGCAGCAGCAAATTGCGTATTGACGAAGGCGCTCGTGGCTAGCGGACCGGCGTTGAGAGCGCTGCCGGCATTGAATCCGAACCAGCCCACCCACAACATTCCGGCGCCGATGAAGCTAAGCACCATGGAGTGGGGCGCCATATCTTCCTGCGGATAGCCGATGCGCCTCCCAATATAGAGAGCGCAGACCAGGGCGGAGACGCCGCTCGTGATGTGGACCACCGTGCCGCCGGCAAAGTCGAAGACCGGCCAGCGGCCACCGGCGATGTTCAAGATGCCGCCCACGCCCCAGATCATGTGCGCCATGGGACAGTAGACGACCAGCGACCAGAGACAGAGAAAAACGGCCATCGAACTGAACTTGACGCGCTCGGCAAAGGCTCCGGTAATCAGCGCCGGCGTGATGATGGCGAACATGAGCTGGTAGATCATGAAAGTCTGCTCGGGGATGGTGCCGCCATAGTTGGGGTTGGGATCAAGCGAGACTCCGCGCAGAAAGGCGTGTTCAAGGCCGCCGATGAAGCCGTTGCCCTGACCAAAGGCCAGCGAGTAGCCGACCACAGCCCAGAGCACGGTGATCAGCCCCATCATGGCGAAGCTCTGCATCATCGTTCCAAGGATGTTCTTGCGCCGTACCAGGCCGCCATAAAAGAGAGTCAGGCCGGGGGCGGTCATCAGCAGCACGAGGGCGGCGGAGATCAGCACCCATGCGTTATCGCCGGAGGTCTGGGCATCGTGAACAGCCTGGGTGAGGGCGGCGATCTGGGCCTGAGTGGCCGGTGGCGAGGGGCGCAGATCGGGCGCCACGGCCAGAGCCAGTGTCGGAAATCCCAGGCAGAAAGACAGGATCATCAGCTTGATTGCGCGACGGAACATATCGTTTCACTCCAGACAGAATTCGATGGATCGAGTGCAGTTCTTTGAGGCGGAGACCGGCCGCCAATCCGGATAAAGAGAGACAAAAAACTCCGGACGCTCGGGCTGAACGAACGCAGACCCAAGCCGGAGTTGGGGCGCCAGAAGACAGCAGCCGGAATTCTGAGACCGTTGCCGACTTTAAGGTGTGTTGGGACAAATCTTACACAATCTTTATTGAAATCGGCAACTTCTTTATGGATTCCTCATTCCAGGTGAGATAAAGAGGGTCGGAACTATCGGGCTTCTGGAAAGCGCTTGCACAGCCAATCCGAGGCGGCGGAGAAAGCGGGAGATAATACATGGGGCGCAACACAGGAAATTGACGGCTCAGGACTGCTGCCAATGACGCAAAAAGAGACTCCGGCCGCATCCAAGAAAGTGAGGGTATAGTAGACCTATGGCGGAGATGCTGGAGCGGGACCGGTACCTATTCGGAGCGTTGGATTCGAGCGCGCGGAATCGCGGCAAGCTGAAGGAAGTGAACTACGGCTATGAGGAGCCGGAGGGCGTGCTGCTCACATCGCTGGACTTTGCTGTGAACTGGATCCGGAAAAACTCGGTTTGGCCCATGACCTTTGGACTCGCGTGCTGTGCCATCGAGATGATGTCGATGGGGGCATCGCGCTTCGACGTTGCTCGCTTTGGCGCCGAGGTCTTTCGCCCTTCACCGCGGCAGAGCGATCTGATGGTGGTCGCGGGCAGGGTCTCACAGAAGATGGCTCCGGTCATTCGACGCCTCTATGACCAGATGCCGGAGCCGAAATGGGTGATCTCGATGGGTGCCTGCGCCACCTCGGGCGGAGTCTTCAATAACTATGCGCTGCTTCAGGGCGTCAACCAGGTCATTCCGGTAGACGTATATGTGCCGGGGTGTCCGCCGCGACCGGAGCAGCTTATCTATGCAATCACACTCTTACAAGAGAAGATACAGCGCGAACCGCGCAGCCTCTTAAAGACACTGAACGCGAGTTAGTTAGGGATACTGAACTTGAATCAATCTGACAGGTTACTGGAGTAACAGATTGGCGCGCTGCGAGGTGATCGAAGAGTGCCAGGAGGGTAACGCGTTGAATAAAATTGTTTTTTTCGATAACGGTGGCTATGGTACGGTTAATAAAGTTGTAATGGGGTCGCACGTGTCTTCATAGATGAGGAGCCGTGCCGCATTTTGATGGCATTGGTACTCGTAGGCAGCTTCGCCCACCTGCCATTCAGCTAGATTGCGGAGGAAAGACGCATGTTCTCTTGTGGTTGGAAGTCTCTGTGCAGGTTGGTTGCCTTAGCTATCGTTGCTTCGTTGCCTATAGCGCTGGGAGCGCAAGTCGCATCACCTGTGAATGGGGCGCCTGGGGTTCAGCCTCCTCCGAAGTGGAATCTCTTTCTGGGCTATAGTTTTCTATCGCCGCACGGATCAGTGGACTCGTCTCCGGATGCGCGTGCGGTACTTCCTGTCTCCTATCATCATGTCACTCTTGGCGGCGATATCAGCGGTTCGTATTTCTTTGGCCGGCATCTGGGCTTCACCGGTGAATTGGGCCTTCACGAGTACGGCATACAGAACCACAATCCGACTGGTTATAACGGGACGGAAGGCAACAACGACGGTTTCACAACGCTGGCCGCCGGAGTGGTTCTCCGCGATGTCCGCGGCAATTGGACGCCGTTTGTCCATGTGCTCGGGGGCGGGGCTCTGGTCGATGGTCCCGCGCACAACTTGTTCACATGGGGTCCGACATTCGGCGGGGGCGCCGGTCTGGACTACAACACTTCGCTCTTCAATCACCATCTGGCGGTTCGCCTCTTCCAGGTCGATTACGAGTACATGAACGTCGACTTTGGCAAGAACAGTGCTGGCCGGCTCATTGGGGGCGATGTCGGCATCAACGCGATTCGGTTAAGCACCGGCCTCGTCTTCCCGCCTGTCGGCGTCACGCCCAAGCAGGTGACCCTGGTTTGCTCGGCCAGCCAGGCTTCGATCTTCCCCGGCGAACCGGTCACGGTGACGGCGGTGGCCGACAACCTGGACCCCAAGCAGAATGCAGTTTATACATGGTCGGGAGCTGGAGTGACGGGCAATGGATCGACGGCCGAGGTGGCCACCGGTTCGCTCGCTCCCGGAACCCAAACGGTGCTTTGCGGAGTGAAGGAAGGAAAACCCGGCAAGGAAGGCCTGAAGCCGTGGCAGACGGCCGATGCCTCGGCTGCTTTTACTGTCAAGCCATTTGAGCCGCCGACGATCAGCTGCTCCGCCAATCCCAGCACACTGAAACCCGGCGAACCGAGCACGGTGACGTGCATCGGCGTAAGCCCTCAAAATCGTCCGTTGACCTATACCTACACGGCAGCCGCGGGTTCAATCAGCGGCAACGGTTCGACAGCGGCCTACTCCTCAGTCGGCGCTCCGACCGGCGGCGTGGGGATCACGGGCACGGTGACCGACGACAAAGGCCAGTCGGCAACGGCCTCGACGGGGGTGACCATCACAGCCCCCTATGTGCCTCCTGTTCCGCACACCCAGGCACTCTGCTCGATCGGATTTGCAACCGACAAGGAGCGCCCGACGCGCGTCAACAACGAAGCCAAGGCCTGCCTCGACGAAGTTGCTCTTGACCTCCAGAAGCAGTCAGACGCCAAGGTTGTCGTAGTGGGCGCCGCGAATGACATGGAGAAGGCCAAGATGGCCAAGGAGCAAAAGGCCGCGCTCAAAAACAAGAACGTCAAGGTGCACGATTATGCCGCCCAGCGCGCAGTGAACACCAAAGACTACCTGGTGACCGAGAAGGGCATTGACGCTTCTCGCGTGATCGCAACGACCAGCACGGCGGACGACCAAAGAGCGGAAGATTATCTGGTGCCTGCGGGGGCCAGCTTCTCGTCCGATGTGGCCGGAACCACGGCGGTCGATGAAACGCAAGTGAAGGCAGAGACGCGTAAGCCCCTGCCGGCGAAGCATGTTGCTCCCAAGAAGAAGGCAACGGCGGCAGCCAAGAAGTGAATTGCCGGACAGGCCCAACCGGCCTGCTCCGGCGTAAAATCCATAGTCCGGCTCCGGATTCATTCAGGGGCCGAATGGATACCAGGTTGAGGGATTCCTCGTGCAGTCACTTGGGGTTGACCGGCTCGCCCGGCCAACCTCTTCCGTTTTACGCCTTCGTTCTCGCGCACCTTTAGAATTCATGGAGTCACGGCTTCTTTATGAATTGCCTGCGAATCTGCCTCGATCTCTCCGCGCGGTCCGGACGTTTTGCGCGGGTTATATTGTTCGTTTTGCCTTGGTGTGCACTACCCAGCGTGGTAGCGCAACCGATCTGGACTGCGGTTGGACCTGCGGGCGGCGACGCGCGCGCTATTGCGGCGGTTCCTGGTCAGCCCCGGCACTTGTATCTCGGCGCCACCAACAGTTGGCTCTACGAGTCCTTAGATGGAGGCGCGTCCTGGCATCGGCTCTCGAAGCTGGACTCATCCGACGACCTGATTCTGGACCACATCATTGTGGACAGAGCGAATCCCACGACAGTCTTTGTAGCTGCCTGGAGGCTGGACCACCCCGGCGGCGGGTTATGGGTGAGCCGCAATGCAGGCCGGAGCTGGAGTGTGGTCGCGGGTCTGCGAGGCCAGTCGATTCGCGCCCTGGCGCAAGCGCCATCTGCCCCGAAAGTATTGGTTGCGGGAACCCTTGAGGGGGTCTACCGGAGCAGCGATGGCGGTTCGTCCTGGAGTTTGATCAGCCCGCCCGGTAGCAAAGAGATTCACGAGGTCGAGTCGCTGGCGATCGATCCCAACGATCCCGCAGTCATTTATGCGGGCACATGGCATTTGCCCTGGAAGACCAGCGATGGCGGCACGAGCTGGCACAACATCAAGAAGGGAGTCATCGACGACTCCGACGTCTTCTCGATCATCGTCGACCCGGAGCGGCCAAAGATCGTCTTTGCCAGCGCGTGCAGCGGAATCTACAAAAGCGAGAACGCGGCCGAGCTATTCAAGAGAATTCAGGGCATTCCTTCTACTGCGCGCAGGACGCGTGTACTGAAGCAGGACCCGGCCAACCGGGACATTGTGTATGCCGGAACCACCGAAGGGCTCTACAAGACGCTCAATGGCGGCAAGAGCTTTCAGCGCATGACTGGACCCGAGGTGATCGTCAACGACGTGTTTGTCGATCCCGAAGACTCCAATCACGTGATCGTAGCCGCCGACCGCGGAGGCGTTTTGACGAGCCATGACGCGGCGACCACCTTTGTGCCCTCCAACGACGGCTTTTCAGAGCGCCGGGTCGAGGCGTTACTGGTGGATTCCCACAGCCAGGCCGGCAGCGCGCCGGCGCGGATCTTTGCGGGAGTGGTGAACGATAAGAGCTTTGGCGGCGTTTTTGTGTCAGGTGACGGTGGGGCGAGTTGGCAGCAGACATCCGACGGCCTCGAAGGTCGTGATGTCTTTGCCCTGGCTGAGTCGCCGGAAGGAACGATCCTGGCCGGGACCAATCGCGGCATCTTCGCGCTTGATCAGGACGCGCAGACTGCGCCGGCCGCAAGTTGGAGCCCGCGCAACACGATCCAGAACATACTGGCCAAACCGGCCATCGAGACGCACCTTGGAACGCGCGTCAACGTCGAGAAACGAGTCAAGGATAAGACCCGCGAGATTAGCGGGCGCGTCTTCGCGCTCGACCTCTCCGGAGACGCCTGGCTGGCCTCGACAGTCGGCGGTCTCTTCACCAGCAGCGACAAAGGCGCAAGCTGGCAGGGCGGCCCGGTGATCGGCTCAGTGAGTTACCTCTCGGTCGCCGCTCACGGTGCGCTGCTGGCCGCTGTCCGGCAGGATGGGGCAGTTCTTTCCAAGGACGCCGGCCAGAGCTGGACGCCGATAGGCATTCCCGCAATGCTCACTCGCATTCATTCCGTTGCTTTCTCGGCAGATGGCGCCTTGTGGCTCGGCTCTCGCGAGGGAGTCTATTTCACGCGCGACCTGGGCCACACATGGTTGTGGGTCAACCGCTTTCCTTTGAACGACGTGGACGACCTTACTTACGATACGGCCCAGGGCAGGATTCTTGTCAGTTCGCAGTCCAGCGACCAGGTTTACGCCATCGATGCCAAGTCGCTGACCTGGACGTGGGCTCAGACCGGCTATCGCATCAACCGCTTGCGTGCGTATGCAGGCAAGTTGCTGGCGGCTTCACTCTTTGACGGTGTGCTGATCGAGCCACAGGCAGCCGTTGCGGTGAAGCGGCAGAAATGATGCGATACGTGATCTTGGAGTCGTGTCTTGTCTCCAATCTTCATTTCATGACCGCTGTCATTCTGAGCTGCCGGAGACTGAGCTTTGCGAAGCAAAGGGAGTCGAAGACGCTTTATCTCTTGAAGGCCTGAGGCAGAAATCAAGTCACCGCCAGCACGTTGGGGAACCAATTCTCGCTCTGACGAGTAGCCTCTTTTCGCCTCAGCGATCAGCGAAAGGCATTGTCTCGCGCGGTTTAGGCCCTCTGCGCTCGGGGGAGCTCTGGCCTCCGACCCGGCCTTCCGCATTTAGGGCCTTTCTGAGTGATCTCAAATCTCAGCTCCTGCCTTGCGGCCCGCCGAGTGCTTCGTTTCAAGACACATCTTCCTTCCGGGCGGCCGCCGACGGGCGCTGCCCGGCCATCAGGAGCGGCGTTTGTCCACTCAACCTCCGGTCCCCGTACACTACTCGGAGAACTTTCGCTGCATCGGCTCGGCCTGCGAAGACACCTGCTGCCAGGGATGGAGCGTGCCCATCGACCTTGCAGCCTATGCGAGGTATCAAAGCCTTCCCCTGAGCCTGCTGCGCGCCAAGATCATCGCCAACCTTCTCGCCATGCCAGCGCCCGCTAAACCTGCGACTTTCGCCAAGATCCAGATGAATGGCTCGAACCGGTGCCCGCTGCTTACCGCGAATCAACTGTGCAGCATCCAAGCCGAACTTGGCGAGGAGTTTCTTTCGCATGCCTGTGCATGCTACCCGCGCATTCATCAATCAATCGACGGCATCCAGCACACGGCGCTGACGCTCTCCTGTCCGGAAGCGGCGCGGCTGGTTCTTCTTAATCCGAACTTGCTCGCGACAGAGAAGTCGGCGCATGTCGAACCGCCCAAGCTTGAGCCCGCCGGAATGCCACTCGCGCATGGGTCTCACTTGCTCATCCCCTGGTTCCGGCCCATTCGCCGGATCATCTTGACGCTGGTTTGCAATCGCGTTTACCCGCTCTGGCAAAGGCTCTTTCTGCTGGGCGTCTTTTGCCGCCGGCTGGACTCCATCACCACGGGCGAGCTCGCGCGCAGCGTTCCCAGGCTCCTCGCCGACTTCGAGTCCACGGCTGCCTCGGGAGCCTTGCTGTCTGCGATGGAAGCCCTGCCCGTCAATCTCTCCGCGCAGTTGGACGTTGTACTACGGCTGGCTGGGATGCTGCTGCACCGCTCGAACGTCAGACCCCGGTTTGTAGAGTCCGTCAATGCCTTTACCGCTGGTATCGGCAACGGCCCCGGCGCCACGCTCGAAAGCCTGACCACTCACTACGCCCACGCGCACGATCGCTACTACGCTCCATTCTTCGACCGCCATCCGTTCATTCTTGAGAATTATCTCGTCAACACGATCCTGCGCTGCCGCTTTCCGTTTAGCCCGGAAGGCGAGTCGCCGGAGGCGCCTCAATCGATGTCTCGCCAGTATGCGCTACTGACAGCTCAATTCGCATTGACCAAGGGATTTCTGATCGGCGTTGCAGGCTTTCATCGCGACGGTTTCTCCGAAGCGCATGTGATCTATACGGTACAGGCAACGAGCAAGCATTTCGAGCATCACCCGGAGTTTCTTCGCCTGGCCTATGAATTGCTCGTCGAGAGCCGGATGGACGGCGCCTGGGGGCTTGCGATTCTGCTCAGGAATGCAAAGCCGAGCCCAGTCTCAAGAGTACCCAGGCCAGCATCTCCGGCGGCACATGCCCCAGTTCCACAAGACGAATCACGGGCTTCGAACCCCATCCCTCTTCCGCCTTTCGACCGGCCGCTGCCCGCGAACCGACTGTCAATCGAGGCTTGAAAATCCGTAAAAAGCGCCTCCACTGGTTGCCGCAGTTAAAGCGACTATCCCAACTCTCCAAGGCCAACAAGGAGCCGGAACAAGCAGGGTGGCGCTGACAATGACAAACGCCGCATACAAACCGACGACGAACAGCCCTCATTTGAACACATGGTGAAAGACGCGGATCACTCGCTTTTCCCTGATCCCTGATCCCTGTTCCCTGCTCCCTGCCTTTTTCCCTTCGCCAGCCGTGTGAGCACCGCCTGCTCGCGCAAAACCTGCATCAGCGGGCGTGCCGGCGTGCCCCAGAGGACGGTTCCCGGCTTGACGCCCATGCCCTCATTGGTAACGGTCTTGCCGCTCAGCACGCCGGCCTGGCCGCCCAGGATCACGCCGGGCCCGATATGCGCGTGATCGCCGATGCCCACCTGTCCGGCGATCACGGCGCCGTTGCCCACCGTGCATGATCCGCTTATGCCCACGCCGGTGACCAGAATTACGTCTTCGCCGATCTCGCAGTTATGGCCGACGTGGACCAGATTGTCCGTCTTGGTTCCCCGGCCGATTCTGGTCTGCTTGAGAGCGCCGCGATCAATCGTTGTGTTGGCGCCAATCTCCACATCGTCCTCGATCGCCAGCGTTCCCTGCTGCGGGAATTGCGTGTAAGCGCCAGTCGCCTTGTCGCGCACGTAGCCGAAACCGTCCGCGCCCAGCACAGCGCCAGCGTGAACGATGACTCGATTGCCCAGCGTGGTTCCCGGATAGATGACCACCCGCGGATAGATGCGGCAATCGCCCCCGATGCGCACACCTTCACCGATGACCGCCCCGGCCTCGACGCGTGTTCCGGCGCCGATCGATGCGTTCTCACCGATAACGGCGCAGGCGTCGACGCTCACACCTTCGCCCAGCAACACATTTGCGCCGATGACCGCAGCGGGATGAACGCCGGTCGCGGTCAGCGCTTGCGCAAGCAGCTTGGCCGCGCGGGCAAACCAGAGCCGCGGCTGATCGGCCTCGACGGTGCATTTATCAGCCGGATACGATTCAACAAGCCCGCCGCGCAACACAACCACGCCAGCTTGACTCGCCAGCGCCTTGGCAGCCGATGCCGCATCCTCAGCGAAGACGAGCTCGCCAGCCCCTGCCGCCTCGACAGAGTTCACGCTCTCGACCCTGTGCGCTAGGTCTCCAGAGACCAGTTTGCCGCCCAACGCCTCAATTAGTTTGTCGAGTGTCATGCGTCTCCCTTCAATACAGCCCCGGCTCGCCCTCCGGCCGCGTCTTCCAGCGCCGGTGAATCCACAGCCACTGGTCGGGATAGCGCCGAATCCAGGTTTCGATTGCCTGGGTACATCGCTGCGTAGCGGCCAGAATGTCGGCCTCGGCATTCCCGGTGCGAGCAAACGCCAACTCCGGCCCAAAGTGCAAAACATACCGTCCCTCAGTCGGCTCCCACAGCATGAACCCCGGCAGAACGGCTGCGCCGGTCTTGAGAGCCACACGCGCCAACCCCGAAGCGGTGCAGGCCTCTCTTCCAAAGAATTTTACGAAGACGCCCTGCGGCGGCGTCATATTCGTATCCATTAGAATGCCAACCGTCTCTCCCTTGCGCATCGAGGTCAGCAGTCCGCGAGCAAAGTCGTCCTTGTGCAGCACGCGGTTGCCGTGCAGGCAGCGGATACCGTTCACAAACTCGTCGAGAGGCCGGTTGTCGAGGCGGCGAATGACCATCCCCATGGGGTAGCCCATCAGCGAGTGGTAAAAGCTGGAGAGCTCCCACGCACCCAGGTGCCCCGTAACAATCAGCACGCCTTTGCCGCGCAGCTTTGCGGCCCGGTAATAGTTGAGGCCTTCAGTGCGAACCCAATCGGAGGTGTTCTCCGCAGTGTACCGTGCCATGCGGCAGAACTCGACAAGCTGCCAGCCAAGGTGCCGGAAGACGCCGCGCAAGATCTGCTCCCGCTCTTCGGCAGTTAACTCAGGCAATGCCAGTCGCAGATTGCTCTGGCCCACGCTGCGCAGGCGGCTGTGGAATCGATAGACACCCCAGGCAATCCCATTGGCCACACGGCGCGCCAAACCGCGCGGCAGCCACCCAAGGGTGCGCGCCACGGCCAGTACCAGCCAGAATTCAAGGTTCTCTCGCATCGTCGAAGGCAATAATCAAGTTTAGTCCTCCGGCGCGGACTTCCGGGCAGCAATACAAAAGAGGGACGATCCGGCGCTTGCCAGACCGCCCCCTGGATGTCTTCGTTCGTTTGCCGATTACTTACGATTCTTGGCCTCGACAAAGTATTTGGCCACGTCGCTGACGAACGGCACTGCGCCCCCCGGAACAGCGACACTGCCCTTCAGGATCGATTCGAAGTTATGCTCCTGGCCGTAATAGAGCTCGGTATCCTCGCGGTTCTGGCTTACGCTGGTGCCGTCCAGATCGATGCCGGCAAACAGGCCTTTATTGCGCGAGTAGCTGAGCAACTCGGCATTCATCTTCCAATCGGTCGACGCCTGTCCGCTGCGGCCGATCGGGCCTGCCGCGGCGGAGGCGTCTCCGCCGATCTTGAATTTGTTCTTCAACAGATCTTGAAAGCCGCGATCGTTGACGGCCACCAGCACCAGATCGGTGGACTGGCCGCCAATCTGAAGGCCCCAAGAGCCGCCCGCCATGCGGATGAAAACCGGAGCGCTCCAGCCGTGACCCGTACGGCAGGTGACCACGCCCTGGCCATACTGACCGCCAAAGACGAATGCGCCCTTGATCATTCCCGGCACCACGCCCACACACGTGGCCTGCTCGAGAATGTTCAACGGAATGCTCTTGTCCTGGGCGCCCATGATCTGGTCCAGAACCACCTTGGCCGCGTCGATGCGCGCCTGCAAGTCCTCCCGAGTGGAGCCCGCAAAAGCAGCCGACGAAACCATAAAGCACATGCAGATCAAGGCAAGTATTCTCTTCATATCGTTGTCCCTTCCTCTCCGCGGCCTTCAGGCTGCGCAGATTGTTGAATCGTCCCGTTTAAGTCGTGCTGGAAATGGTCGAGTCGAGGAAACGAGCTCGCCTGGTGCATCACGGCGCGATAGCGATACCGGGGAGCACGGATCCGGGGAACCGCAATACACAAGTCGCCGGGACCAGCAGGGAGCTGCGACCTTCCAAGAACCTAATTGGATTTTGGTTTCCCTGATTTTGCCCTGAGATTCATGTGAACCTGCAGGATCCGTCCGCGCCAAGTTGTCTCAAACAGGGTACAACATGCAGACCCGGCAGCGCATCCACAATTTGTGCGAGGCGCGGATCGAAACCGGATGAGAGGGTCTGGATGCCTCCACACCATCATGGAGGTGGACGGCAGAAGCGAAGAGTCGGGCTCGGAGCCTGCGGCGCGGACGACGGTCTGCTGCCGGCACGCAGCGCTTTTACACTGACCGCTTAAAGGAGCCACCGAGCATAAAGTCTCCGCCTCTGAAGGGGGATACTCACTCCCGATCTTCGGTTCAAACGATTCATGTCTTACCCTTGCGGAAAAACCTTACGCGGCCTTCTCGACAACCTCGGCGACCTCATCGGGCGTGTTGACGGGGCGGGTTGCGGTCCAGGCGACCAGTGCGAGACCCACGATCGCGGAGCCGGCGGCGGCCAGTTGAGCATTGGAGCAGCCCCACAGGACTTTGGGATTGCGGCGGATGAACTCGACCAGAAAGCGAGCCGTTCCGCTGAGCAGCAGATACTGGCCGAGAATGGCGCCGGTAGCGTGCGGCTTGCCGCCTCTCCACCACAGCCAGCCGCCGATGAGCAGCCCGGCAGCGAGTTCATAGAGTGGTGTGGGATAGACAGGCACGAAGGTCGGCTCAATGCCGTTGGGGAAGGCAATGCCCCAGGGCCTGAAGGTAAAGGACAAGAGATGAACCGGCTGGATCGGGATTCCATAGCAGCCATCGCCGGAAAGAAAGCAGCCGATGCGTCCGATGCCATAGCCGGCAGCGGCGGCGGGCGCGGCCAGATCGAGGGTCCGCAGAGGGCCAATCCTGGAGAGCCAGCCCTGCACCAGGAGCGCCGAGATGCCGAAGAGAAGCCCTCCGAACCATGCGAAGCCTGCCGAATCCCAAAGGACTCGCCACCCCGCCTCGTGAAACTCGATGGGCGTGTCGAGAACGTGCCACAGCTTGGCGCCGATAATGCCGGCAACGACGGCAACAGCCACCATACCGACGGCGTCGGCCGAAATCCGTGCGCGGTGGAAGTTGCGGTCCATGACAAAGCCCGCCGCCACGGCGGCCAGCCAGAGCATCAGCCCAAAGGTCGGAACGTTGAAATGCCAGAGGTGCAAATAGGGAATCATCGCTACTCAAGTATAGACGGGGTGGCCAATAAGATGGTTCGTGCCCTGCTGAATTGGATCAGATCGGGAATTTGCACAGGAGCGCTTGCACTCTCGCCCCGGCTACAGGCGATACTGAGTGCATGGATACCGTCCACTACCAGGCCCTCGAAGTTCTCTATACCCGGCAACAGATTGCCGAACGCGTCGCCGAAATGGGCGAACAAATTACCCGCGACATGAGCGGCGAAAAGCTGGTGATGGTGGGGGTGCTGAAAGGCGCTGCGCCATTCCTGGCCGACCTAGCGCGGGCCGTGCATGTGGATGCGACCTTTGACTTTGTGGCCACGTCGAGTTATGGCAAGGGGTTGCGCTCCTCGGGCGCGGTTAAGCTGATTAAGGATTTGGATGAGTCGATCGAGGGCAAGAATGTGCTCGTGGTGGAGGATATTCTCGACACCGGACTCACACTCTGCTACTTGCGCAAGCTCTTTCTGCAGCAACGACCCAGGACGCTGCGCATCGCCACGCTGCTCGACAAGCCTTCGCGGCGGATTGAAAAAATCGAGGCGGATTACGTTGGTTTTTCCATTCCCAATCTTTTTGTCATCGGCTACGGAATGGATTACGCGGAGCGCTACCGGAATCTGCCCGACATCTGCCTGATGACGCCCGACCATCCAGAATAACTGTTAGGACCCTTTCATGGATGGCCCCTAATTGGTCCGGCCCTCATGGAAGGCGCCAGAGACTCCCACTCTCGCTGGAGAAACGGACGGCCACAAGATGAGTCAAGACGGGTGCCGATTCTGAATTGCGGAGAATAAGCTGACGCAAGCGGGGGACCTGCGCCAGCTCTGGTCTGGTTACTTCGCTGCTGCGGCCTTCTGTGCTGCCCAGCGCTTCTTGACGGCCTCGGCGATGCGCTTGCGTCCCTCGGGGCTCAGTTTCCTTTTCTTCTTGGCCGGCTTCGCAGCGGGGGCTGCAACCACCGCTGTCTTCCTGGGCCTGCCGGCCTTCCTCTTTGCCACCGGCGCGGCGCCGCCACTCAGCAATGCGCGTGCCTGCTGCAATTGGGCAATCTCTTGATCGATGGTTGCCAGAATTTCCGATACTCCCATGTGCTCCCCCTGGTTGATTCAGTCAAGTGGCCCGTCCTTTGCGCCGCTAAGTCGAGACACCACAGGCTCAGCCGCTTGCTCTAAGATACGATACTCGACTTATAACTTTTTTACAAACTGCGACGAGTTATTTCGAGGCCCATGCAAATAGATTGCTTGAATACTATGTACAATACTTTTTTGGGAAAAAGGATACCCTGGACGCGGTTTCATTTTTTGAGAAACAAGCCGGTATGAGATTGGTGATTTCTCGGATTGTCATCGCTTGCAAGATCTCATCCGTAACAGGCTGCATAAGAGGGATGTTAGGCCGAAATCCTTCCTTCGCAGCGCCGATTAGGGGCCGCTGAACAGATGCAGGCGGTCTATCGATTGGTTCAAGCTACCGCCGGCGATTTTGGTTCAAGCTCCCGCAGGCACTATACTCATCAGCGGCAGCACGCCCAATGAGCCGCAGGTCGAATACGGCATTGGGCCAGCCAGGAGCAGGACCGCATGACCGTAATCACCCCAATTCAGGAAGTGGACCTGGAATTCGATAACGGCAGCTTCGATTCAGCCGCATTCACCGCTGAGGCTCTGGCGAATTGGCAGGCTCTGGCTTCGGTGATTGACCACACGATGTTGAAGCCGGAGGCCACGCGCGAACAGGTGGAGAGCCTTTGCCACGAGGCGATCCGCTACCGCTTCGCATGCGCCATGGTCAACCCGGTTTGGGCTTGCACGGCCGTTGGCGTTCTCGCCGGGACAGGTATTCCGGTGGGCGCGGTGGTCGGCTTTCCGCTGGGCGCGTCGCTGGTCTCCACACTGCGGCAAGAGGCGACGGCGCTGATCCGGCTCGGCGTGCGCGAACTGGATATGGTGATTCCCATCGGACCATTGAAGAGCGGCAATTATGTGGCGGTTCAGCACACAATCCGCTCCATCGCAAAGGTGACGCACGGACACGGCGCGCTGCTCAAGGTGATTCTGGAGACTGGGCTGTTGAACGTGGCTGAGAAGCTGCGCGCGTCGGAAATCGCCATTCAAGCCGGAGCGGATTTCATCAAGACCTCGACTGGCTTTGCCTCAGGCGGTGCAACTGCGGCCGACGTTGCTCTTATGCGCGGCGTGGCCGGCGCGCGTTGCGGCGTAAAGGCCTCGGGCGGCATTCGCACCCTGGCCGACGTAAGGGCGATGCTGGAAGTCGGCGCCAACCGCATCGGGGCTTCATCCTCGGTGGCGATTGTGCGCGAACTGGGAGCGGAATAAAGAGGCAGCTTCTAGCTGCTAGCCTCTAGCTGCTAGCTCCTTCTCAGCTCACGGCTCACGGCGTTCCAGTAGATGATTTCTCGCGCAGGAATATGAAACCAGGCACGGCGGAAGTTGCAGCCTCAGTTGTGGCAGTGGGACGCCGAGCCGGTGCGAAGAGCCGACAGCTGGAAGCCAGAGGCTGTCCCCCCGCACTGCTATGATTTTCTTCTACAGCGATGCCCGACACTCCACCATCTCCGCGCGAAGAACCGGAACTTGAGGGCGACTACCGCCCGGCGGATCCGGCCGCCGCGGGGGCGCATCTTGATCCGGCTAATATCCGCGTGGAGCCGGCGGATGTGGCTTACCTGATGCAGCTTACCGATGCGCTGAATACCACGTTGGATCTGGAGACGCTGCTGCGCCGCACTGCGGATCTGGTGCGAGCCGTCATCCCTTACAGCATCTTCGCCATTCTGCTCGAGAACGACCGCACGCACGAACTGCGGGTGAGGTTTCAAATCGGCCACACCGTGCAGGTGGAGCGGCTGCGCATTCCTCCTGGACAGGGAGTGGTGGGCCAAGTGGCGCTGACCCGCCAGCCGGTGCTGCTGAACGACGTAACCCAATCGGAGGCCTACGTCGAGGTCAACCCCATGGTGCGCTCCGAACTGGCCGTGCCGCTGATTGTCAAGAACCGGCTGATTGGGGTGATGGATATCGAGAGCGAGCAGGCAGACTACTTTCGCCCCGAGCATCTGCGCCTGCTGACGCTGACTGCCTCGCGCATTGCCCAGGCGATCGAAAACGCGCGACTCTATGCGCGCGTATCGCGTCAGGCGCAGACGCTGACGGTGATGAACGAGATTGCCACCGAGCTGACTTCAATCTTGGACCTGGATCCGCTGCTGGAGCGGGTCGGTCAACTGCTGCGCCGGCTCATCGACTTCCAGATGTTTTCCATCATGCTGCTGGACGAGAAGGGCGAGATGCTGATCACGCGCTACGCCTGGCGCTTCGGATATGCGCATGCGCCCATGCGGCGGCTGCCCATCACAACCGGCCTGGTAGGTGCGGCGGTGCGCGAGTGGCGGCTGGTCAACGTCCCCGACGTGCTCAAGGATGCGCGCTACGTGGCGATGAACCCCGAGACCCGCTCGGAGCTTATTGTTCCCTTGTTTCACAAGGGACGCATCATCGGTGTGCTGGATCTGGAGCATACGCGGACAGGCTTTTTTAATGAAGAACACGCGCGAATGTTGACCACGCTGGCCGCGCAAGTGGCCATCGCCATCGAGAATGCGCGGCTTTACCAGGCGGTGAGGGGTCAGGAGCGGCAATTGGAGCGGGACATCACTATGGCGCGCGAGGTGCAATTGCGGCTGCTGCCGACGACCGCACCGGAGATGACCAACGCCGAGATGGCGGTGCGCTTCTTGCCCGCGCGCGCCATTGGAGGTGACCTCTACGACTTTTTGGACTACGGCCCCGGCCAGACCGCTATTGTGCTCGGCGACGTGAGCGGCAAGGCGGCGCCGGCGGCACTGTTTGCGGCGTTGGTGAGCGGCATCATGCGCTCGGCGGCGCAGCAGCAGCCGGGGCCGGCCGAGATGCTGGCCACGTTGAACGATGCGATTCAAGAGCGCAAGCTCGAATCGCAGTATGTGACTATGCTGTTTGCTCTGTGGAGCGACGAGAGCCGCACATTGACGGTGGCCAACTCGGGCGCGGTGCAGCCCGTCTTCTGCCGCGCCGGCACATCGGACTTGATGCGCGCCGAAGGATTCCCACTTGGGATGTTTCCCGATGTCACATACGATGAACTCACCGTCACCACCGAGCCAGGAGACGTCGTCATTTTTGTATCCGATGGAATTCTGGACGCGGAGAACGCAGAGGATGAGATGTATGGCCAGGAGAGGCTATCGGGCCTGCTTTGCAGCCAGCGCGACCACTCCGCGCAGGGGATTGCCGACGCCATTCTAGCCGACGTCAGCCGCTTCCTTGGCGATCAAGACCGCTTTGACGATGAGACGATCATTGTGCTGAAGGTGCAGTAGAGACAGTGATCAGTGATCGGTGACGAGTGACCGGTGTTCGCCGCTACTTCTGGCGCACGGGCGTCTTGTTCTCATAGAGCGTCAGGCGCTGCGAAAGCATCCCGGCCAAGGGCGCATTGCCTTGTCGAGTCGCGAGATCAGCTGCCTTCTGGTTCAGATCAACGGCCCGGTCATAACTGCCGGTCTCCGCATAAGCCGCGGCGAGAGTGCCCAGCACAGCCGGTTCGCGCCCCGATGTAAGTTGCGCGGCATGTTCGGCCAGCGCTACGGCCTCGCTTCCATTACGCAGAGTCGCATCCGTCGTCGTTGCCAGCACCCAAGCGGTCTCGTTCAGTACCTGAACGTTGTCCGGGTCCTTGCGCAGCGCTTGCCGCCATTGCGCCAAGCCCTCCGCCCGACGCCCTTTCATTACCAGGGCCATACCCAGGAAGTAGTGGGCTTCGGCCAGGTCGGGCTCAAGCTGCAAAGCTCGCTCGAAGTGCGGAATCGCCTCATCGGTCTCGCCCTTTTCGGCCAAAGACTGGCCTAAATCATCGTGGAACTCGGCGTTATCGGGAGCCAGTTCGAGCGCCCGCCGCAGGTGCGGAATCGCATCGTCCAGATTGTCTTTGGACATCAGCGCACGGCCCAGGTTGCCCTCGGCCGCGGCATAGGACGGATCCAATTCCTCCGCTTTGCTGAACTCCGTGACGGCTTCGTCGAGGTTGCCCTGCATGGCCAGAGCCATGCCCAGATTGTTGTACGCATGGGCGTACTTGGGATCGCTCTCGATGGCCTTGTGATACTGTTCCACGGCCTCATCGAGATGTCCCTGGCTGGCCAGCGCAAAGCCCAGGTTGTTGTGGGCCTCGGAGTACTCGGGATTGATCTCGATTGCCGCCTGAAGCTGCTCGACGGCCTCCGGCAAACGGTGCGCCTCAAGCAGCGCGCGGCCCAGATTGTTGCGCGCTTCGGCGTAGCCGGGATTGTCTTCGAGCGCCTTGCGGTAGTGTTCAATGGCTTCGCTCTTGCGTCCTGCGTCGTCGAGCGCGATGGCCAGATTGTTTTGCGCTTCAGGATAATTTGGCTTGATCAGCACGGCCCGCTGCAACTGGGCAATCGCTTCACCCTTCTTGCCCGCCTGCGCCAGCGTCTTGCCGTAGTTGTTGCGCGCTCGCGCGTCCTCCGGGCTCATGGCGATGGCTTTGGCCCACTCCGGGATAGCCGCGTCGAACTTGCCTTTCTTGGCCAGCTCAGCGGCTACATCATATTGCTTGTAAAAGTCCACTGCCGGCGTGGCGATGTGATCGATGCCGCTGGGGTCCATATTGACGAACTCGGGTATATTCACGGCGCGATTGGCAGCGGTCGAGTTCTCGATCAGGATCGCGGGCGTGTCATTGCCATCCGCATCGATATGCGTGAGGAACATCTGCGTGTAAGGCGAGCGGCTCTTCGACGAGAAGACCATCCAGCGGCCATTGGGCGAAAAGCTGTGCCAGGAGTTCATAAGCGGCGTATTGCAGTTCATGCGCCGGGCCACGCCGCCCTCCGCTGGAACAATATAAAGCTTGCCGTCGGGCCGCATCAGTTGGCCATTGCGCGCCTGGACATAGACGATCCACTTGCCGTCGGGCGAGACCTTGGCAAAGCTGTTGCTCATGCCGTTGTGCGAGGCGCCCTCGATGGGCTCGGGCTTGCCTCCAAGGCCATGATTGAAAGGGATGCGGTAAAGGTCGTATTGAATCGGCACCTCGGCCGGATCGTTGGCGTAGGCTGCCATCTTTCCGTCGGCGGCGAATGGCTCTTTTGCCGCGGCGTGCGCAAAGACCAGATACTTGCCATCCGGGCTCCAGACGGCGCTGGCCTGCACAAAACTCGGATCGTCCGCTCCGGGCAGCGGCTGAAACTTCTTCGTCTCGCGGTCATACCAGGCCAGGATGCCGCGCGTCGGATAGAAGACTTGCAGAAAGCGATAATCCTTGAAGTTGGCCACATAATAGAACGACGAGCCTTTGGTCCCCGGCGGCCGGATGGTGGTGACCACATAGCGGCCATCGGGCGAGACCTGCGACATAAACCCGACGCGCACCGGGCTGCCCGACTCTGTTGGGAAAGAGGACCACGAGATGACGTCCTGATTGCGAATTGTCATCTGCTTCGCGACCGGAACCATGGTGTAGAGGCCCTTGTCGTTCTGCGGCCCGTCCAGATCAAGGCCCAGCGTCTTGCCGTTGGCGGCGAAGGAGTGGCAGTTGGCGCAGGAGTGAAGGTCGGTCATCACCACATGGCTTCCCGTCTCCGAGACGCTGCGCATCCGCCATTCGATCAGTGGAATCGCGCTCGATGCCAGGGGTTTGATGAACCCCTTCTCGGTCTCCGACGGCATCAGCGGCACATCGCGATAAAAGATCGGGGCGCCAACCGGATCGGTTGAGACGCGCAACTTCATGCTTCCGCTTGAAACAGGCGTGGTGTCGTTTCCCGCCGCAAAACCGCGGATGGTGATGGTAGCGGCCTCGGTGACCGAGTGCTGCCGGATCGCCGCCCACGTCGTTGCGTCGGGTTTGTAAGTGTGTGCGGTGGCCTGCTCGGCAGTCAGTTCGGGCGGCCTGTTGGTGTCGGAGACGGCGCGTGGGTCGATCTCGCCGATGCGCATCGGCTCGCCCTTTGACGAGACCACTGCCGGCGCAGCACCGTCCGCGAAGGTGATCTCGATCTGCCAGGTGACCGCATTCTCCGCGGAGTCGCGCCACTGAAAGGTTGGAGCAGCCATGTCGGGGGGGAAGACTGAACCGTTCAGCGGATAGTCGATGGAAATCGCGGAAGGATCGTTGAGCGCACTGACAACTGGAATATCTCGAGCCGCAAAAAGGCCGGCCGCGAGCAAGGCGCCCACCGCCGCGCAGACAAGGATGAACCTGCGAATGCCGTCCCTGTTTTCGTAGGGCGTTCCGCACATCTTGGTCCGCAGATCCAGGCCGTTTGCGGAATCCTGGTTCATTTGAAACTCCCGGGGGCGCGATTTCGATTCCAGCCGGATTGCGCACCGGCTCGGCGTCAGTATACTCCCGAAAGCCACCGCCGGTCGCGCCTATCGAGCATCCGTTGTTTAGACTCAAATAGACACACTTTCTGGAGCCGCCTTGACAGAAGAACGCATCATCCGACCGGCAAAGAATGTTTACGGCAGTCTGCGCCTGCCCGGCGACAAGTCCATCAGCCACCGCTACGGAATGCTGGCCGCATTTGCGGACGGCACCTCGCGGTTTACCAACTTCTCGACCGGCGCTGATTGTGCATCGACGCTCGCGTGCATGAAGGCGCTGGGAGCGTGTGTGCGTGTGCTCGACGACGGTTCGGTAGAGGTGACCGGTGTGAGTGGACGTGTGACGCCTACGGAGACACCTCTCGATTGCGGCAACTCCGGTTCAACGATGCGCATGATCAGCGGCCTGCTGGCGCCGCAGGATGGCCACTTTACGCTGGTGGGCGACGCATCGCTATCGCGCCGGCCGATGGAACGGATTCGTAAACCATTGGCAGCGATGGGCGCAAGGCTCACACTCACCGAGGGTCACGCGCCGTTGACCATCGAAGGCTGCGCGCTCAAGGCAATCGATTACACGACGCCCGTGCCCAGCGCGCAGGTGAAGACCTCGATTCTGCTGGCTGGGTTGCAGACTGCCGGAACGACCACAGTTCGCGAGGCGGTGCGCACGCGCGACCATAGCGAATTGGCCCTGCGAGCCTTCGGCGCAACGCTCGATCGCACTGTGGACTCTGTCTCGATTGTGGGGCCTCAGACGCTCCATGCCATCGAGGCCGCGGTGCCCGGCGACATCTCCTCCGCTGCGTTCTTTCTGTGCGCCGCGGCCTTGTTTCCCGGCTCCAGCCTGGTGCTGGACTTCCTTGGCCTGAACCCGACGCGCGCCTCCCTGCTGGACGTGCTCACATCGCTCGGCGCGCGCATCAGCGTGCTGAATCTTGAAGAAAAGAACGCCGAGCTGGTCGGCACAGTACAGGTCACGGCGCCAGCCGAAGGGCTCGGGTCGACAGAGATTTCCGGTGCGCTGGCTGCGCAACTGATTGACGAGCTGCCGGTGCTGGCCGCTATCGGCCCATACACCAGCGGCGGCATCCGCATTCGCGACGCCAAGGAGTTGCGTGTGAAAGAGTCCGACCGCATCGCATTGGTGGCGAAGAATCTGCGTGCCATGGGCGCTGAGGTCACGGAGTTTGAAGACGGGCTTGATGTGCCTGGAGGGCAAAGGCTTCACGGTGCGACGATCGATTCCGGCAGCGACCACCGTATCGCCATGGCCTTCAGCGTGGCCGCATTGCGCGCCGAGGGCGACAGCATGATTCGGGGAGCCGAGTCGGCGGCAATCAGCTTTCCTGAGTTCTTCGACCTGCTGGATCTGGTGGCGGAGCGGTAGAGCGGGAGTCCATCGTAACCCACCCTTTCCATAGAAAAACCGGAAAGGGTGGGGTGGAGAGATTCTCTTGCCAGCTTGCCGACTGGCGTCTTACTGGGCAGGAGGCGGAGTGGTCGAAGGCCCCTTGGTCTCCTTGACCGGCGAGACCCCGGGAACGACGGGGGTGGTGTTCACAACTCCCGTCGCCGCATCGTTGAGGTTGATGCCATAGTGCTGCAACGTGGAGGCGAGTGTCTGGTAGAGGCCGGCGCGGTCTTTGGCGTATTGGGCGTTGGCCGCGATCAGATTGTCCTCCGCCGTAGCGAGGCTGCGCTCCTGGAGCAGGACATTGGCCGTGGTGGAAGCGCCGAGGTGCAGCTTCTTGACTTCGGCGTCGACGCTTTGCTGCTGAAAATCCCTGGCGGCGATCGATGCCAGAACCTGCGCCCGGTCGTTGATCAATGCAAACTGCGCATTCACCACATTCATGCGGATTTGCGTGTAGAGCTGTTCGAGGTGCAACTCCGCCTGGCGATACTCCATCAGCGACCGCGCTTGCACCGACTGCGCGTACCTGTTGCCGATAGGAATGGTTATATTGAACCCGAACCCCTTGTCCGGGGACGAGTTATTGAAGGCGTCGCCGGCGGCTGTTCCGTAACTGCCCGTGCCTGCGGGGCAGGTGCCTCCGTAATAGACGGGATTGCAATGCGAGTTGGCCGGACCGGCTACACCCGATCCGCCCAGATAGCCGAAGATATCGACCTGCGGCAGCAGACCGTTGCGTACGCCCTTCAGAGTGATCTCATCGTTCCTGAGCGCGAGCACTTGCTGCTCCAGAACGGGACTCTGTTGAAACGCCTGCTGCACCAGAGTCTCGACAGGCTGTTTTTCCTCTGGAATCTCTTCGACGGTCACACGGTCGGTCGGAATCACAGGGGCGGTCGAGAGCGCCGGATCGTTCAGGTTGCGGGCAATGGCCTGTTTGATGATCTGTTGCTGATAGTTCAGGGAGCTCTGTGAACTGATCAAGGCCTGCTTGTCGCTGGCGACAGCCGAGTCGTCCTGTACCACTTGCAGCGGAGCCACCGTGCCGATCTCCAACTGCTTGCGGTCGTCGCCGGCCAGCTTGGTGCTCTGTTCTAGGGCGCGCTGCTTGGATTGCACATCCTCGTAGGCCTGTACCAGCCCCCAATAGATGGTTTCTACCTGGTTGACCGTGTAGAGAATCTGCTGGCGGAAAGACGAGTCGGCAATGCGCCGGTCGTTCAGCGCCTGGTAGATGAAGCGCTTATTCACCCAGATGCCGGCGCCCTGAAGCAGGTGCTGAGTCACCTGGGCATTGAAGCTCGAGCTGTACAGCGGGCTGAAGGCCGAAGTGCCGTTGGTTGAGGTGGCGGAGCTGTTGTCGAAGCCGAACTGGAACGCGGTACCTGTCACGAAACCCTGGTTGTAAGTGAAGTTGTAGGTGTTTGTCGTGCTGGTTCCACCGGTAAAGAAGCTGCTCGAGGGCGAGCTTGCGCGATCGAATTTGAGAGCTGCGGAAACGTATGGTTCCAGGCTCTCCGGCTGCGGGCCGCTGCCCGCCGTAGTAAACGTCACTCCGCCTGAACCGGAACCGGCGCCACCCGCGCCGCCCGATGTTCCGCCTGGACCGCCGCCAGTGGTCGATGTCGAAGCCGAACCGCTCAATGTGTTGGCGACCAGGCCGGTCGGTACGCCCAGCGGCTGCGCTCCGGTGCGCGTACGCAGAATATCCGTATCGGCAATATCCAGGTCGTAGCGGGCGATCGCAATGTCGTAGTTGTTCTCAAGAGCCAGCGCGAGTGCGTCAGAGAGGCTCAAGTAGATTTTGCCGTCCTTGACCAGGTCGGTCAGCCGTACTGAATTCACGAAGCTGGCCTTGGGGATGGAGGTGGGGCGATACATGTTGATCGGATCTCCCAGAAGCGGACCAGCGGGCTTGGAAAAATCGCGCTGCGACGAACGCAGGTTCAACGGCTGCGTCAGCGCCGGCGCGGGAGCCCCCGGCAGCTCCGAGGCCGCCTTATCCGGAGCAGTCGCCCCGGCTCCCGTCACCTGCTGTGCAAATCCTGAAGGTGTTCCCGCTGCCAGCGCCAGCATGAATACTGCTACGGCGCGCAACCGGTTACCTGCCTGCAATCGAGTTGCCTGTACAGAACTGACATGCGCACTCTTCATCTGCTGCTCAAACACACGATTTCCGAACAATTGCATGGTTCCTCTCCACAACATGGATTCTCTTAGGAAGATACTGAGGCATGTGGGGCGCCATTCTTCAAGACGCCCGGAGAGCCTCTCCGGACGCAAATTTGTGATTCTTTGAGGACAACCTACGTTTGCCGGCCAGCCAAAAACCTTCGGCTTATTGGTCAATACGCGCCTGGCGCCGAATTCGTTCCAGCCGAAATTCGTTCCAGACAGTCCGTTCCCGGCCGTCTGGCCAGTCCAGGGTTCGAAAGCTGAGTATATCAACCAGGGATCGAGGAAATGGGGAATGCGGACCTGCGAACATGCCGGAGACCCTGTGGTTAATGGCCCTCAAATGGGGACAGACCTAGCGGCGAGCGAATGCATCGAGCCCCATTGCCGGCCCCGGCCCAGAGTGCCGCTTCATTCGTGCCGACTTGCCGCCGGTACACTGTTCTCAGGACCAGCTCAACTTGACCGAAAACTGCGAACCCGCGCCCACGCTCCAGAACTGGAAGCTGACCCTGGCCTACGACGGGACGGAGTTCCGTGGCTGGCAGGTGCAGCCCGGCGAACGCACCGTCCAGGGCGAATTGCAGGCCGCGCTAGGGCGCATCACAGGCGAATCGCCCCTTCCTCAGGGCTCCGGCCGCACCGATGCCGGAGTTCATGCGCTTGGCCAGGTGGCCAGTTTCGCGCTTGCCGCGCCGATTCCGGCCCAGAATCTGCAACGCGCCCTGAATCGAACCCTCCCACCGGCCATCCGAATTCTGGAAGCGAGAACGGTACGAAGTGCATTTCATGCGCGGCACTCGGCCGAGGCCAAGAGCTATGAGTACCGGGTCTTCCGCGAGGCGCTTTGTCCGCCATATCTGTCCCGTTACGTCTACGCCTGCTCCTGGCCGATGGACATGGAAGCATTGCAACGGGCGGCCAAGCTCTTTGAGGGCGAGCACGATTTTCTCAGCTTTGCAGCCACCGATCCCGATCTGGCGAACCGGAGCCTCGACGCGAATGGGGAGCCAGAACACCGGCCATTGCCGCGGGAGGGATTTCAGATTCAAGCTCCTGCGGCGCCGACCGTGCGAAGAATCTTCTCTTCCATGTGGGAGGAGCAAGCGACCGAGGCGGGCAATTTACTGGTCTATCGCGTCCGGGGTAGTGGATTTTTGCATCACATGGTGCGCAATTTGGTGGGAACAATGCTGGATGTGGGCCGGGGACGGCTCCGCTGCCATGAAATCCCTGCAATCCTCGCCGCCCGCAGCCGCGCTGCTGCTGGACCGACAGCTCCGGCAAGGGGGCTGTTTCTGCACTCGGTGGAGTACGACGAGCAGGATGAATAGCCTTCGTCAGCGCCGCCAAGGGGAACTGGAGCTATGCTGATCCGGTTCTCCTGCTACCCTGAAGCCAACGGCATGGCTTCCTCTGCCCACAACTCGGCCTTCACCCGGGTGACGGCGCTGGCCACCCAGCGGCCGGTTCACTCGGCATTCGCGTGGTTGCACGGTAATCCCAAAACAATCATGGATTGGCAGGCTGAGATGGTGGCCATTCCCGCGCCGCCCTTCGGCGAAGAAGCGCGATCCGCGTGGCTGGCCGCCCGCTTCATAGAATCCGGTCTCAGCGGCGTGGAGACAGACGCAATTGGCAACGTCTTCGGCTGGCTGAGGGCCGCCAAGCTGCCGGCAGAAAGCACCGGCCCAGTGGTGGTGCTTTCCGCACACCTGGACACTGTCTTTCCTGCCGGAACCGTTTTGAAGCCGGTGCCGAATGGTGACCGCCTGGACGCTCCCGGAGCCTGTGATAACGGCGCAGGGGTGGCAGGAATGCTGGCCATCGCGCAAGCCCTCGCGGCCAGCGGAGCGGAGCTGACCGCGCCGCTCGTCTTCATGGGCAACGTGGGTGAGGAGGGCGAGGGCGACCTGCGTGGCGTGCGGCACCTCTACAGCCATGGAGCGCTGGCCGGCCGCATCGCCGCACATATTGTCATGGATGGCGCGGGCGCGGACTCGGCCGTGACCCAGGCCCTGGGAAGCCGTCGCTACCGGGTTACGGTCGCCGGCCCCGGAGGCCACAGCTTCACCGATGCGGGGACGCCCAACCCGATTGCGGCGCTGGCCTCGGCGCTAACCATCGTGGCCGGGACCCAACTACCCGAGGAGCCGCGAACGACGCTGAACCTGGGCACGATTCATGGAGGCACCAGCGTCAACTCCATCCCCGAAAGCGCACAAGCTTCAATCGATTTCCGATCCACCAGCGCCGAGCAGCTTCTGCTGCTGGAGGTTGCCCTCCATCGCGCCGTCGAGGATGCCGTGGAACTCTGGAACGACAAGGCAAAATCCGCCGCAAAGATCGGCAAAGGTCTCTTGACCTTTAAGATCGATAAGATTGGCGACCGGCCAGCCGCGCAACTGCCCTCCGGCTCGCCCCTGCTTGAAGTTCTTAGTGCCGTGGACCGCCATCTCGGTCTGCGTACCGATCTGCGACTGGGCTCGACCGACGCCAACATTCCGCTCTCGCTGGGGGTTCCGGCTCTATCAATCGGCGCGGGCGGCGACGGCGGCGGCGCGCATACCCTGGCCGAGTGGTATTCCGCGAGGGACCGCGAAACCGGGCTGAAGCGGGTGCTGCTGCTTGCACTGGCGATGACCGAATGGGCGGCGGAGCAGTAGTGTGATGCATCCCCACTGCTTGCGTTCGAGGCTGCTGCAATAATCGAAATCAATGAAGCTGCGCGCTTATCTGCTGATGCTGTTGGTAGTCGCCGTGTGGGGTTCGACCTTTGTGGTGGTCAAAGGAGCGCTCGCCGATGCTACGCCGGCAGCCTTTAATCTGGCGCGGATGACCTTGGCCTTTGCAGTGCTGGCGGTGGGTTATCACCGCTACTGGCGTGAGATTCGCTTGTGGCAGGTAGCGGCTGGGGCGATGGTTGGATTGTGCCTGGCAGTTGGCTACCAGTTCCAAACCACGGGACTGGCCCGCACAACGCCCTCGAAGTCGGCATTCATCACCGGGCTGATGGTGGTGCTGGTGCCACTGCTCGCGACGATTCCCGGCCTGCGGCTCTCTGGTGCGATGGCGCCGCGCTGGAACGCATTCCTCGGCGCCGCGCTGGCCTTCATCGGGATCGTGCTGCTGACCGCGCCCGCCGCCCCACTTGCGCTTGGTCCGACTTCGTTGTCGGGGCAGGCCGCGCATCTCTTGCCCGACATGAAGTCGATCAATCTGGGCGATGTGCTCACTCTCGGCTGCGCGGTCGGTTTTGCCTTCCACTGCCTGGCGCTCAGCCACGTCTCTCCGCGTATCGGCTTCCAGTCCCTGGCGCTGCTCCAGGTGGGCTTTTGCGCTCTCTTCATGGCGCTGAGCCTGCCTCTGATCGAGCGTCCGCACATTGCCTGGACGCCTCGCGTCGCTGCGGCGCTTGGCATCTCCGCCGTGCTTGCGACCGCCGTTGCATTCTCCATCCAGAGTTGGGCGCAGTCGGTGCTGCCGCCCACGCACACCGCCCTGCTGCTAACGCTGGAGCCTGTCTTCGCCTGGATCACCTCGTTTCTCGTGATGGGTGAGCGGCTTGGGCTTCGCCCGGCCAGCGGCGCGTTGCTGATTTTGGCGGGCATCGCACTGACGGAGTTGATGCCGCAGCCGCATCTGCCGACGGCGCATGAAGCGTGAAAGAAGCAGGGAACTGGGGTCAGGGAACAGGAGAAAGCGCGGTGATTATGCGCCGCCGCGGAACTGAATGATGCGGCGACGGTCGCGCTTGGACGGGCGGTGCTCCGGCAAGGGCGCGAACTCGTGCATTGCCTTGCGTTCGGCTGCGAGTCGGGACCGCGCAGCCTTGCTGGCGTCGGTTTCCTTGTAGAGCGTCTGCGCCACCGCTGCCGGACCGCGCATCTGGCTGAGCGCAAGGACCTCGATTTGAAAGTCTCCGCCTTCGTTCTTCACTTCGAGCCGGTCGCCGATGCGAACTTCGCGGGCGGGCTTGGCAGCGATCCCGTTCGACAGGATGCGGCCCAGATCGCAGGCCTTCGATGCCTGCGCACGCGTCTTGAAGAAGCGTGCTGCCCAGAGCCACTTGTCGATGCGGATCGAGTCCATGAGGCTATTGTCGTACATGAAGCACGGTCTCCAGACTGTTTCTATCCTGCATTGGAAGAGCGAGAAACTGTGCAAAGTTGTGTTTCAATCTGGCTGAAAAAGCTCAAAAAGGCGGCATTTTCGGCCAGAATTGGGTCAAAATCTGCCCTCTGTGTTTACCGATCAGGGTAATAATATACTTGACTAATGATAAATTCTGCGATATTCTTTTCTTGTCATGGAAAGCGAACTCAAAACCCTTTCAGATGCAATCAGATACTTCGCCGATGAGCAGATCTGCATTGATACCGTTGCGGCGATGCGCTGGCCCAATGGCCCTCAGTGCCCCGCTTGCCTGATGCCTGAGTCCCGCCAGCATTGGTTGAAGAATCAGCGCCGCTGGCAGTGCCGGGATTGCGGTAAGCAGTATTCCGTCAAAG
>Ga0181529_10001206_pt1 | contig 34752 bp, 28 predicted proteins | sample PEATcosm2014_Bin_36_FD_119763 | JGI IMG/M metagenome (GOLD analysis project Ga0181529, IMG submission 119763) | Peatland microbial communities from MTU Mesocosm Facility, Houghton, MI, USA - PEATcosm2014_Bin10_30_metaG | ecosystem: Environmental > Terrestrial > Soil > Wetlands > Peat | place... | reverse complement strand
GGATGCAAGTTTGAAAAACGTAAACTCAAAGCACCTACGGCAGGTTAAAGGCGTCCGCCGATGCTACGATTCAGTCCTCTTCCGAAAAAACGAGCGGCATTGGGTTGCCAACCTGCCCCACATGAGGCATCTTACCGGGGGAAAACCAAGTGGCGCGGATAGCCGCCACGGCCGGCTCGCATAGAATTGGCCGGTAGACGTCGCCCGCTTATCGGGACCGGGACGATTCGACACCCGCTTTTCGCAGAATCGTCATCATGGGACACCAGTTGGTGAACGCCGACTGGAATAGGTTCAAGCCGACGAAAGCGGTAAACAGGAACCAGCCGGGATGCACCCAATATCCCAGGGCCACGCTCAGCATCACAAAGAACCCTGCGATCAGCCGTAAGTACCGATCGATAGTCATGCGATTCTTCTCCTTCTATTGACGACAAAGTAAACGATAGGCACGGTCATGCGCGACAGTGCCAGCGACGCCACTTCTCCGGCCATCAGAGCGATCGCGAGGCCCTGGAAGATGGGATCGAAGAGGATCACTCCAGCGCCGACAACCACGGCCGCCGCGGTCAACATCATGGGACGGAAGCGGACCGCTCCGGCGTCGATTACCGCTTGATCGAGCGGCATCCCTTCCTGCAAGCGGAGTTCGATGAAGTCCACCAGGATGATCGAATTGCGCACCACGATTCCGGCCCCGGCAATGAACCCGATCATCGAAGTAGCGGTGAAGAACGCATTCATCAGGCCGTGGGCGGGCAGGATTCCGACTAGCGAAAACGGGATCGCCGCCATGATCACCAGCGGCGTGATGAACGATTGGAACCATCCCACCACCAGGCCGTAGATCAGGATCAGCACCGCGGCGAATGCGATCCCCAGATCGCGGAAGACTTCGTAGGTGATGTGCCATTCTCCGTCCCACTTCATGGAATAGTGCTCGGCATCGGTGGGGAGCACGGCCATATGTTGTTCGATCGCGTAGCCGCCCGGCGCCCGGAACTTGTCCATTTCGGGCCCGAGTTTGAGGATGGCGTAGACCGGGCTTTCCATGGCGCCCGCCACGTCGCCGGTAACATAAGTTACCGGGAGCAGGTTTTTGTGATAGATGCTTTTGTCGGTCACCACTTCCTGGCTGTGTACCAGCTCGCGCAACGCCACCAGCCTGCCGGTCCGCCCGGCCACCTTGAGGTCCTGGATCTTCTCCAGGTCGGAACGCGCGGCCCGGTCCAGGCGCAGCGTCAAGGGCACATCTTCCTTCGCCGACTCCGCATGCAGCAACCCGGCCTGATATCCGGAGGAGGCCAGGGCCAGCGTCCGGGCGATGTCGTCCTCCGAGATACCGTTCAGCGCGGCCTTTTCTTTGTCCACTAACAAGCGGTACTTCGGCTGGTCGTCCTCGACATACCAATCTACGTCCACAACCCCATCGGTGCGTTTCCAAAGATCGCGGATGCGCCGGGCGATGTTAGTGCGTTCGCTCAATTCCGGGCCGTAGACTTCCGCCACCAGGGTTTCGAGCACCGGCGGCCCGGGCGGCACCTCCGCCACCTTGATGCGCGCTCCGTACCGTTCGGCCACGGGTAACAGCCGTTGGCGAACTTGTTTGGCGATCTCGTGGCTTTGCAGCTTGCGGCCGGATTTCGGCAGCAGGTTCACCTGGATGTCGGCCACGTTCGACCCCTGGCGCAGGTAGTAGTGCCGCACCAGTCCGTTGAAATTGAATGGCGACGCTGTGCCGACGTAGGTTTGCAGATTCACCACCTGCGGCTGATCGAGCGTGGCTCGCGCCAAGGCGTCGGCGGCGCGGGCCGTCTCTTCGAGCGTGGTTCCGTTGGGCATGTCGATAATCACCTGGAACTCGCTCTTGTTGTCGAACGGCAGCATTTTCACTTTCACGAATTGGAAATAGAAGAGAGAGACGGAGCCGAGCAGCAGGACTACCACGCCCAGCAGAAAGCTCCAACGCACCGCCGTAACATGCAGGATCTTCCCCATGACCACGCGGTAGACTCGCGTCACGAAGTCTTCCTTTTCGCCGTGCGCCGAGGTATGGCCCGGCTTGAGAATCCGCACCGCCGCCCACGGCGTCACGATGAAAGCCACCAGCAGCGAGAACAGCATGGCGGCGCTGGCTCCGATCGGAATTGGCCGCATATACGGCCCCATCAATCCGCCCACGAAAGCCATCGGCAGGATGGCCGCGACCACCGCCAGGGTGGCCAGAATGGTAGGATTGCCCACTTCATCCACGGCCTCGATAGCGACGTCGAAGGGCGGCCGCTGGCGGTTCGCGGGCATTCGCCAGTGGCGCACAATGTTCTCCACCACCACAATGGCGTCGTCCACCAGGATGCCGATGGAGAAAATCAGCGCGAACAGGGTGATGCGGTTCAGCGTGTAGCCGTACAAATAGAACACCGTCAGCGTCAGCGCGAGGGTTACGGGAATGGCGATGAACACGATCAGCGACTCGCGGAACCCCAGCGTGATGGCGATCAGGATGCTTACCGAAATCACCGCGATGAGCATGTGGAACAGCAGTTCGTTGGATTTCTCCGCCGCGGTCTCGCCGTAATTGCGGGTGAGATCCACCTGGACATCGGGGGGAATCACGCTGCCCTTGAGCGGCTCGATACGCTGCAGAACGTTGTCCGCCACGATGACCGCGTTGGTGCCCTTGCGCTTGGCGATGGCGATGGTCACGGCGGGCAGGAACTCGCGGGACCCGGCCTGCGCCATGCGAACGTACTGCGAAGGCTCTTCTCCTCCATCGCTCACCGCGGCAACGTCGCGGACGAAAATCGGCTTGTCGTTCGATACGCCCGCCACCACGTTGCGCACGTCGTCGGCGGTGCGCAGAAACTCGCCGGTCTCCAGCAGGTACTCTTTGTTCACCGAGTCGAACCGTCCCGAGGGCAGGCGCTGGTTCGACAGGCCGAGCGCCCCGGCAACCTGGAGCGGCGAAAGCGAGTAGGCCGCCAGCTTTCCTTCGTCCAGAACGATGCGGATCTCGCGCCGCTGTCCGCCGATCAAGGTGACCGCGGAAACATCCGGCACCTGCTTGATGGTGTCGTCCACCTGGGCCGCGATGCGGCGCAGTTCCAGATCTCCATACCGCTTGCTGGAGAGCGTCAGCGCGAGGATCGGCACATCGTCGATGGATCGCGGCTTCACCAGCGGCCGCGAGGCACCCGGCGGGATGATATCGAAATTGGCGGCCAGCTTCTGGTTCAGGCGGACGACGCTCTTCTCTTCGTCCTGCCCCACGTAGAAACGCACAATTGCCAGCGACTGGCCGGGGCTGGACGTCGAGTAAATGTACTCCACTCCGGGGATTTCCCACAGCAGCTTTTCCATCGGCTTGGTGACGCGTTCTTCCACCTCGCGAGCCGATGCGCCGGGCATCTGTACGAAGATGTCGATCATGGGCACGACGATCTGCGGCTCTTCTTCGCGCGGCAGTTTCCACACGGCGAAACCGCCCAGCAGCAGCGCGCCGGCGATGATCAACGGAGTGAGCTTGGAGGATATCCACGCGTGCGCGAACCGCCCGGCTGGACCCAGACGACGAGGCCCGGAGGGTTCCGCGCTCATTGCCGAACCTCCACCCGTGCTCCGTCCACGAGCCCCGGAGGCACGGGGCTCACCAGTTTCTCGCCCTCGCTCAATCCCGAGAGCACTTCGACGCCGATTGGCCCACGCTCGCCGGTGGTCACCAGGCGCGTGCGCGCGCAGCCGTCTTCAATCGCGAAAACCGACTGCAGTTGCCCGCGCTCCACCAGGGCCGGCAGCGGGATGGTCACCGCGTTGCGAGCGCCCATGGGGAACCGCGCGCGTCCAAACTCTCCCGACCGCAGATTGGGGACGGCGGGCAGGTCGATTTTCACGATGTACGCGCGCGACGCCGCATCCACGGACGGCACGATTTCCGACACGCGGGCGGTCAACTGCCGGTCCAACGATTCCAGTGCGACATCGACGGATTGGCCGGCCTTCACGAACGGAAGCCGGGATTCGTCCACCGATGCTTCCAGCCGATAGGCGCCTTCGCGCTCGATGGTGAGAAGGGGCGCGCCGGGAGCAGCCATGCTTCCCGGCTCCACGGATTTCGCCGTGACAATTCCCGCAAACGGCGCGCAGAGCCTGGTATAGTCCCGCACGATAGCGGCGCCGCGAATTTCCTGCTGTACCTGCGCCCGCTTGGAATCGAGCTGGGTGCGCTTCGCCCGGGCCATGTCGTAGGCGGCCTGCGCGGATTTCAGTCGCGCCGACGCTTCATCGAACTCCTGGTTCGAAATGGACTTTTTGGACGCCAACTCCTGCATGCGCTGGAAGGTGCTCTCGGCCAGATCGAGGTTGGCTTTGGCGCCCGCCACACCGCTATCGGCTTCGGGTATGGCGCTCAGAACCTCGGCGCCGGCAGCCTCGGCGCGGCGCACGTTGACGTCCAGATCCTGCGAATCCAGGGCGATCAGAAGTTGGCCCTCGCGAACCCGATCGCCCACCTGGACGGCAACCTGCTGCACGGTGGCCATAATTCTGCTGGAGACCACCGCGGCTGTGCGCGCACGAACGGTTCCGGTGGCCTCATATAGTTCGGGCCACTGCTGCAGGCTCGCGGTCGCCAATTGGACCGGAATCGCGGGCGCGGTGGAGGCCGTCTTCGGATGCGGTTCGCCGCCGCCGCAACCGCCTAGAATCGCCACCGAAGCGAGCATGGGGACAAGCATGAATCGCATTAGTTCAATACCTCCGAATAGGGCGAAAGCCGCCCCGCGGCCAGATCCAACATGGTGGCGGCGATGCGTTGGCCGTGCACCGCCGCCAGATACCGGGTTCGGCTTTCCAATAAAGCAGTTTCGTTTCGCAGAAGGTCGGTGACGTTGCTCATGCCGGCCTGGTAGCGGTTCTGAGTGATCCTCAGACTCTCTTCGGCCTCGGCCACCGCCGCTTTGGCCACCTCGATCCGCTGCTGCGCCGCCCGCAGATCGGCCCAGGCGCGGCGCACTTCGAGGCGCACCGCGGAATCCACACGCTGTTCGTCGGCGTGCGCGCGCTCCAGCCAGTGGCCCGATTCCTCGATGCGGGCCTTGTCGGCGAGGCCGTTGAACAGGTTCCAGCGCAATCCGACGGAGGCCAGCCAGTTGGCCCCACCCTTATTGATGAACTGCTGGCGATCGGCCTCGAAAGCTGCGTGGAACGTTACCTGAGGAAGCAGCGCGCTTCGGGCGGAGTCCGCCTGTGTCTTGGCGAGGTCCGCCGCCAAGTGCACCTGACGGGCCTCGGGGCGCGTAGTGGAGGCGTCCTTTTCCAGGGAAACCAGCGACGTCTCCCCCAAATCCATCGGGCTCAGTGAGGTGGTTAGGACATGGCCGGTGTCGAGAGGCAGCCCAAGCGCGTCGTTCAGCGCCGACTTCGCCACCTCCAGATCCGCCGCCCGCTGAATGCGCTGTTCCGTAATGGCGGCAAGATGCACGCGGATGGAGAGCACATCGACATCGGTAGACATGCCGGCCTCATGCACCGATTCGGCGCGCGCCAAGTCAGCCTCGGCGCTCTTGAGTGCCTGCTCCGCGGTTTTGAGGCTCTCGGCCGCCAGTACCTCGCCGTAATACGCTCGGACCACCCCGGCGATCACTTGCATCCGGGTTCGGCGCTGCTCTTCCGCGGTGATTTTCTGCGAGAGATTCGCCGATTTCACGGCGTCGCGCGTCTGCCCGGCATCGTAAAGCGGCTGGTCCACCGTGAGTAACGACTGAAAATTGTTCAGGGAATCGGGCCGGTTCAGAGGTCCGATATTGAAATTCGCGGGACCGAATTGATGTTGGGTCAGCAGCGAGCTGAAAACGTAGACCGGGTTGTCGCTACGCGCGAACGACTCGGAATAATTCAGTTTGGGAAGCCTGCCGGCGCGCGCCTCATCGATGCGCGAGGCTGAAGCGCGCATCCCGGCATTGGTAGCGGCAATGGCTTGATTATCTTGCAGGGACAACCGCACCGCCTCGCGCAACGAGAGCGGCTCCTGTGCCAGTAAAGGCACGGCCATGGCCAAAAGGAACGACTTTCTCATAGTATTCGGATCTCACGACTCCGCTTCATCCCTCAAGATGCAGTATTCGGCGGTTGGTGACACGGGCACGTTTTCGCGGCCAGTCGCGGTAGCGCGCCGCCCGGCGGAGAACCGATGAAGCTGCGGGCGGCCGCCAGGCATCCCGACGAGTCGGGATGCGGCGCGCACGAGTGCGCACGCCACGGGCTCAAGCCACATCCGCTCGGGCAGCGGAACCGCGTATCGCCGTCATGCTATCCTTTCAGTCGCGGAACGGCGAATCGGGGGGAAGCGCGTGGATGGCCGTCCCGCTGGAGATGAACAGATGCCGGGTTCTTGTGGGTCGATGTGCGCCGGATTCGCCGCGGTTTTCCTGACGCTGGGGGCCTCACTTGCCAGCGGCGCGGCGGACACTGCTTCGGGCACGCTTCAGATTGGCGAAGAGCGCGTCGCGCTGAAGTACGCTTTCGCCGTGATGGAACCGGACGGCGTGGGTGCGAACGCCAAGGAGAAGCTCACGGTGTTTTTGTCGGACCTGCCGGTGCCGGACGAACTGCGCAAGGCTTCCGACGAGTGGGTTTACTGGGCCGATAAGCAGGCGCGCGCCGGCGCTCTCCACGGCGTGACCGTGGCCATCGACCCGGCTACGGCCATTTGGAAGGGTGGCCGTCTGTTGACCGGCAAAGGGCTCTCGTTCTACTCGGAGAGCGTATCGTCGCCGGAATTGAGCGACCTCCAATTCGCCCCGGCCGGACCCATTGGCGACCAGATAGCCGGCAAAGTGTCGATGAAGGCGTCGATGGCGAGCGTCCAGGACGAGGACGGCCGTTGGCGCGTCGAGGCCGAATTCCGTTCCACCGTGATCCGCCGTGCCGCCGTGAGCGGAGTGCTGAGCGGCGAAGGGGCGCTGAACAGTCCGCAATATAAGGCCGTGCTGGCGTTTCTGGAGGCCTGCCGGAAGAAGGACGTGGACGCCATCCGCAACAGCATGGATCCGAAATCGCGCGACACGCTGGCGGAGATGTTGGCGGGGAACAAGGTGGAGACGCTCAACATGTTTGCGCAAATGGCCGCCGAAACCGCCGCCCTGAAACTGAGCAAAGTGACGATTCGCGGCGATTCGGCCGAGGTGGACTTCGTGGGTTCCACGCCCTCCGAGTCCAAGGAAAGTCTCCGCGTGGTCCTCGCGGGCGGGGAGTGGAAGCTGGCCCAGTAAGCGCCGCGGGGCGCCGGACCTGGGGCGGTAGCGCATGCCACGCCGAATTGAATCGCACTCGATTTCGGGACCCGCCGGGCGGCTGGAAGCTCTATTGGAAGAGCCGGAGCACGAGGCGCCGCGGCTGGCGGCGGTGGTGTGCCATCCGCATCCGCTCTACGGCGGCACCATGCAGAACAAGGTGGTCTACCGTCTGGCTCGCGGGCTGCGGCGCTCGGGCGCAGTGGTGCTGCGATTCAACTTCCGCGGCGTGCACCGCAGCGAGGGAGAGCACGGGAACCTGATCGGCGAAATCGAAGACGCCCGCGCGGCGCTCGCGTGGCTGCGGGAACGGTACCCGGACTTGCCCTTCGCGCTGGCGGGATTCTCCTTCGGCGCATCCGTCATTACGCGGCTGGGCTGCGAAACCGGCGACGCGCGATTCCTGCTGGCGGCGGGGTTTCCCACGCGCATGGGCGGCGCGGAATACCTGGAGACCTGCGGCGCCGCCAAGATCTTCGTGCAGAGCACGCACGACGAATTTGGACCGCGGGCCGCGCTGGAAGAGCTGTTCACCGCGGTGGCGCCACCGAAACGCCTGGTTTGGGTGGAAGCGGCCGACCACTTCTTCGCCGGCGCCCTGGAAACTCTGGAAGAAACGGTGTGGCGGGAAGTTCGCGAATATGCCATGCTGTAACGGTTCGTATGGACATTATCACCGGCAACGTTGGATGGATCGAAGTCATCTGCGGCCCGATGTTTTCGGGCAAGAGCGAGGAACTGATCAGGCGCCTGCGCAGGGCCATGATCGCACGCAAGCGTGTGGAGGTGTTCAAGCCGTCCATCGACGACCGCTATTCGAACGATGAAATCGTCTCGCACGGCGATCTTCGCATGCACTCGCAGGTATTGACCGACGCTGCGCAGATCATCGACCGTATCGACTGGCGCTCGGAAGTGGTGGGTGTGGACGAGGCCAATTTCATGGGCACACAACTGGTAGAGGTTGCCCAGCGGCTGGCCGATAGCGGCAAGCAGGTGATCATCGCCGGGTTGGATACCGACTACCTGGGGCGTCCCTTCGCGCCGATTCCGGATTTGCTGGCGCACGCCGAGTCCATCACCAAGACGCTGGCGATCTGCGTGCGGTGCGGCAACCCGGCCAAGCATACGCAGCGCCTGCGGGGCTCCGACGACCTGATCGTAGTGGGCGCTTCCGATATGTACGAAGCCCGCTGCCGCCGCTGTTTCGAGCCGGGCATTCCCAAGCAGACGGAAATGGAATTCGTGAAGGCTAAGCTGCAGCAGAAGTAAATCGCCGGCCGCGCAGCCAGCATAGTGTGGCGGCGCCGGAGAGCCACAGCATCCAGGAGACCGGTTCGGGCGACGCGACTTCTTCGAGCGAGATATTGTCGAAACCTAACTTCCCGTTAGCGTAAACGCCAATGCCGCCGACGCTGAACGCCGCCGACGAGCCGCCATAGAGATACCAGCCGGCGGGATTGTAGGTGGTGTTCGACGACGGGTTGGTCAGATCTTCCATGGAGACGGAGAGGATCTGGTTCGAGGCGGTGCTGAAGACGATTTGCTCCTGATACCAGTGATCCATCTGCAGACCGTCAAACCCGGCTCCGGGGTCCACACCGCTATCCGCACTGCCGTTCGGGTTGAAAACGTCGAAGGTTGCGTTCCAGGTGCCGCCGGCGGTTTGCAAGGGGAAGGCGTGGAGCTGGTAACCGGTGCTGTTGGCATACATGAAGAAGCTGCCTGCCGAGCGGGAGCCGGAGCCGAAACTATCGACAAAGATATCGAAAGTAACGGCCCACACGGTCGAGCCTGCGAACGTTTCGGTGTGGTTGTCCTGGACATTCGGCCCGAGTAGACCGATGAACTGGCTGCCGCCTCCGGTTGGCACTGGAGCGCCGAGGCCTGAGTAAGTGTATACCGAGGCGCTGGAGTAAGTGCCCGGTGTAAACCAGCCGTCCTGCCCGCCAAGCGCGACGCCACTTCCGCTGCCGGAATAGGTCGGCGACTCAAAGGTGTAGACGGTTCCGCTGAAGGCACAGGCGGCGAAGCTCATCAGGAATGCGATACATGTCATTATGCGTTTCATCGGCTTCCTCCATGCGACGATTCGCGGCCGGCGAGAGCGTACCGCGACCCATACCAATCACCCGCCGCTCTGAGCGGGGCACTCCCTTCCGGCAGACCGGGCTCGGCCCAAGATCCACGGAGCAGCCGATGCGGATCCATGGTTGGCGATCCGCCCGGAGATCCGTCTGCCGGCGCGAGTGGCCGGTGTCTCGATCAAATTGTGGAACAGCAGCGCGGCGACGCAGGTGAGAGTCGCGTATAGGAAAAGCATCGTTGTCCACGATGTCGAGCCGGGCAGCCCATGCACCAGCGCGAGCAGGATGGGCACGTGCACCAGGTAGGTGCTGAAGGAGACCGCCCCCAGTTTTTGCAGCGCCGAAGTCCGCAAACAGCGTCGAAGCGTCCACGCATTCAAACTGAGGATCGCCAATCCCGCGGCTCCCAGTGCGACGGCCCAATCCTCGGACCGTCCGCGAGCCCAACCGAGTCTCTCCGCCTGCCGGCCGTAGACGAACAGCAGGAGCGCAGCCAGCGCGAATGCCGTCCGAGCGGTCCTGTCGAGTCCTCGATACCACGCGGAGATGGAATCGAGATTTCGCGCGATCAGGCAGCCCAGCAGAAAGATCGCCGCGTAATGCGCCGTGCGGAACCATCCCCAATGACCGAAAACGGTGGCCATAATTTGCGCGGCTACGGACACCGCCGCGGCCGCCGTTATCGACGTCCGAGGCCTTAGGTTAGCCGTCAGGATGGCGAGGGCGGGGAAGACCAGCGAGATGCGCATCTCCTGGATCAGGCTCCAGAAGGCGCCGTTGAACTGCCGGTAGTCGTAGCTCCCCAGGAAGGCGAGGTGCTGTAGAACCAATCGGAGATCGACCGGCCGCGACCAGGCGCCATCGACCCACGGAGCGAAGCCGCGAACCGGAGCGCGGAACAGTGCGTCGGCAGCCACCGCCAGCATCAAGGCCGCTACATACGGAAGGTAGATCCGGAAAACCCGTCTGACCAGGAACGGGCCGTACCCTGGCGGGGAGGGCCGAAGGTACGGCAGCGAAAGGACAAACCCGCTCAGCAAGAAGAACAGAATGACCGCTTCGTGGCCGGCGGCCAACACGCGCAATGGAGAGAGGAACAGAGGTCTCATCCAATGCGGTTGAGCTTCCCACGGCCGCAGCGAGACGAAGTGGTCGAGGACCACCATCGCCGACGCCAGCCCCCGAAGCGCGTCTAGTTCCCGGTAGCGCTGTTCCGGCAAGTCTTACCGCCCGTTGCGCCGCTTGCGATACAGCGCGTAGCCGCCCGCCGCGAATCCGATGGCGACCAGTGTTATGGTGCCTGGCTCGGGCGTATCGGACGGAGAATCGCAGCAACCAGGCTGATTGACGCCGTCCATCGCGAGCGAAATTTGTAAAGCGAGCGCCAGCAAGAAGCCGGCCCTGGCCACGAGTTGAATAGTTTTCATGGTTATCTCCGATTCCCTACTTCAACGTGAAGTTATTGAAGGCCCCGGGGGCATTGTAGGATTGGATGGTTCCATAGGACACGCCTGGAGCCGTGAATGCAGCCTCCGTCTGTTGCTGGAACTGGAAGTAATTGAGGTTGCCGGCGGGAAGCGCCAGCAGCACGTAGGGCGGAATGGTGAAGGCGCCCGCGGTGGCGGCCACGGTGCAGATCGCCAAGGCGCCGTTGGTGCTACTGCTGTCGGTGGGACTCTGCACTTTGATCTGAACGGAGGAGTTCGACGCGCCCCCGCTCCAGGTGATGGGCATTCCGCTCGATCGCGTCACCGGCGGCGGGATCACGGCGTTCGCGGGGCTGACCAGGGTTGCCGCCGCGGGGAAGTTGAACGCCGCGCTGAAAGCGCCGATATCCGCGCCACCCTTTCCGGCCAGCGTGTAAGCGCCTGGGGACAGAAACGTTCCCGCCGAACTGAGCGTGCTGGTGAACTGTCCAGGGCTGCCAGCCACGGTCTTGCTGCCATTCGGCCCCGTCACCGTGAAACTGGAACCGGCATCCACGGAAGACGTTACGGCCGACACGTCGAAGTAATCGCCGGGATTGAGCGAGTTGTAGACCATGCAGGTGCCCAGCGCCTGATCGTCCATGTAGGACGCGAGGAAAGGCTGAATCCCCGCCTGGAAGGAAGTGGCCTTAACGAACTGGAACTTGGCGTTGTCCACGTACGTCACGCTGGGGGGAGTGGTGGGGGGGCCGGGGTCCTTGCTCAGCGTGACCGCGCCCACGTTAACGGGCCCGGCGTTGACCATCGCTTGCAGTTGCGCAACGCCTGCCGATGCCAGCGCCGGATTGGCGGGAGGGCAGGTGCGGCTTCCGCTGGCCACCGGCATCAAGGTGGAGTTGCTGATCAGGTTCCCGATCTGGAGTACTAACGGCACCGCACACCCTGTAGGAGCGTTGTTGGGCACGGTAAAGACGATCTGATCTTCGCCGATGCAGCAGCCCGACCGGCCCTGGTAGGCTATGGGGGCCTGGACTCCGCCAAGCCATACCGTTAGCGGAAGGCTGGTCATGTTCTGACCCAACCCGGCGCCGGTGGCGTCGCTGCCGCTCACCGGGCCCAATCCGGTGGCCCACAGGATGAGTGTGTCCCCAGGGTTAGCCGCACCGCAGGTGGTGGCCGGCCCTCCGCAGTTGGAGGCCTTCACAGGCGAGACCAGGCTGTAGTCGGGATAGGTGACAACAGCCGGTCCCTCCCCATTGGAACCGACGGTGAAGATGCCCACGTTGTTTGCCACCACGGTAATGGGCGAGGAGGGGCCGGTCTGGCCGTTGTAGGTGACCGTGACAGTTCCCGTGCCGGTGGGCGTATTCGAAGGCAGCAGCGCGGCGACCTGACCCTGCGACGTATAGTACAGCAGCGCATTCACGGTAGTGCCGTTCACGGTCACCGCCACGGAGGTATTGCTCAACGTGGTGGACTGAAAGGCGGCCGGAGCGATGGCCAGTGTCGAAGGGCCCAGGTTCGATCCAAGGAGAACAAAGATAGCGCCTTGAGCGATGCCCGAATTGGGCAGCCCCGGCTGGATGTTACTGGCTGCATTCGCCACCTTCGTGATGGTGGGGCTCTGCGAGGCTTGGAAGGTTGGACTGGGGCCGTTGCTGGTGTTGGCCACGCCGACGAGGGTGATGACCGTTCCCCCTTCGATGGTGATAGAGCCCGCCACCAGGAAATTCGGTCCGGTCAGCGGCCCGATGGGCGACGCGAGATTCCAGGTCTGCAACTGGGAACTGGTCAATCCGAATCCCCCGCTCGAGGTGGCGATGCTGACTTGGCCGGTGGCGGTATTGAGAGATACGGTGACCCCATCGACGGTCGGCGTGCCCGATCCAACAAAGGTGAGGGTATTCGACGTCGCGGCGACCTGGTAGTGATTCGCCGAGGGGTTGGTGATGTTGGCCGTATCCGCGTTGACCGTCCAAATGAATGGGTCATTCACCTGGTTTCCATTGGCAGTCACCTGAGCATACCCGGTCAGGGTATAGGTGATCGGCGCCGCCGAAGCGCGCGGAAGCACGGCCGAAATCAGAACCATGAGCGATCCCACAAATGAGTACATTTTCATAAAAAACTCCTTCCGGACCTTAAACGCGACAAAAGTCCGGAACAGGGATCGCGGCAGGATGTACTCTGGTACTCTATTGAAGATCGACAAAGCATGGATCCTCATCCGAGTCCGGCCGGTAAGGTAACCGAGCTTCTCCTGGAGTTATCCGGGGGGAACCGCGCCGTGGTGGACGAACTGATTCCGTTTCTCTATCGGGAGCTCAAGCGGATTGCGGCGGCGCAACTGCTGAACGAGCGTCCCGGCCATACCTTGCAGGTCACTGCGTTGGTTCACGAGGCGTATTTGAAGCTGGTGGATCAGAGCCAGGTTCACTGGCAGAATCGGGCGCATTTCTTCGGCGTGGCGGCGCAAGTGATGCGGCGGATCCTGTTGGACTATGCCAAGGGGCGGGCCCGCGCGAAGCGTGGAGGGGATCTTCGGAGGACCTCGTTCGATGAAGCTCTGACGGTGAGCTACGACCGGGCCTACGAGCTGGTAGAGATCGACGAAGCGCTGCAGCGGCTGGAAGCGCTCGACCAACGGCAGGCCAAAGTGGTGGAGATGCGGTTCTTCGGAGGTCTCTCGGTGGAAGAGACTGCCGAGGCGCTGGGCGTGTCCGAACCCACCGTGAAACGCGAATGGGCCATGGCGAGGGCCTGGCTGCACCGCGAAATCTCTCCTGCATAGAACTATGACCCCCGAGCGCTGGAGGCAAATCAAACAGATCTTCCAGGCGGCCTTCGAGCTGCCGTCCGCGGAGCGGCAAGCCTACGTGCAGGAAGCCTGCGCCGGCGACGCGGAATTGCGCGCCGAAGTGGAATCGCTGCTTCTTTCGATAGAGGAGGAGGAGTTTCTGTCGGGTGTCGCGGCCTCGTACGTTCCGGACGCTTTAGCCGGCGAAGCCTGCGACCGGAACATTGGACGCCGCATTGGCGCCTACCAGATTGTCCGCCAGATCGGCGAAGGCGGCATGGGCGCGGTGTACCTGGCGGAACGCGCCGGGGAGTTTCAGCAGCAGGCGGCCATCAAGCTGTTGCGCGCGGGCATGGATTCGCGCGGCATCGTGTCGCGCTTCCGCCACGAGAGGCAGATTCTGGCCGGCCTGGACCATCCCAACATCGCGCATCTGCTGGAGGGTGGCACCACCGAAGATGGCCGCCCGTACTTCGTAATGGAGTACGTGGACGGCGAGCCTATCGACGCGTACGCCGCCCGAAGCGGGCTTGGAATTAAGGACCGGCTGCGCTTGTTCCAGCAGGTCTGCGCGGCTGTACAATACGCTCACCACAATCTGGTGGTGCATCGCGACATCAAACCCGGCAACATTCTGGTCACGGGCAGCGGCATTCCCAAACTGTTGGATTTCGGAATCGCCAAGCTACTGAGGAGCGACGTCCCGCGGGAGACGGTGGGGCTGACCCAGGCCGGGTTTCGCATGATGACGCCGGAATATGCCAGCCCGGAGCAGGTGCGGGGCCAGCCCATCACCACCGCTACGGATGTCTATTCGCTGGGGGCCGTGCTGTACCAGTTGCTGGCCGGCAAGATGCCGCACGATTTCCCATCGGGCTCTCCGACGGAAATGGAGCGGGTGATTTGCGAGACGGAGCCGCGTCCGCCCAGCCAGGTTTCGGGCGGCCCGGTTGCCCGCCAACTGCGCGGCGACCTGGACACCATCGTGCTGAAGGCGATGCAGATCGATCCCCGGCAGCGCTACGCCTCGGCGGAGCGACTCAGCGCGGACATTCAGCGGCACCTGGACGGCATGCCTATTCAGGCGCGTCCGCAGACGCTGGTCTATCGGGCCGGGCGATTCGTGCGGCGCAACCGCGTATCGGTGGCGGCGGCCGCCCTGGTGCTGGTGTCGCTGGCCGGCGGCATGACCGTGGCGATCTGGCAGGCGCGCGTGGCACAGGCGCAGAGGCTGCGCGCTGAGAGACGCTTCAACGATGTCCGCCAGTTGGCGCACTCCTTCCTTTTCGACTTTCACGACGCCATTCAGAACCTACCCGGCGCCACTCCGGCGCGCCACCTGGTGGTCAACAAGGCGCTCGAATACCTGAATAGCCTGGCGCAGGAGGCCGGCGGGGACGTGGCGCTGCAGCGCGAACTGGCGGAAGCGTATATCCGCGTCGGCGACGTGGAAGGCGGCACGGGACTCCCCAACCTGGGTGACAAGGCGGGCGCGCGGCAGAGTTATGAACGCGCCCTCGGGATCGCCGGGCGCGAGGCTCATCGCGATCCGCAGTCTTTGGAATGGCAGCGCCTCCTGGCGCGGGCGCACTACAGCGTGGGAGACATAATAGCCCCCACCCGCGACCTCGCACACGCCATGCCGCACTATCGCGAAGCCGTGCGCATCTTCGAAGCCATAGCGCCGCGCATCCAGCAGGACGTCGCCGCTCAATTCGAAATGGTCGGCGCTTACGAATCGCTGGGCGACTTTTCGGGCAACCCCGGATTTGTCAACCTGGGAGACCTTAAGGGCGCCAAAGCCGCCTACGAAAAGGCGCGGAGCATCGACCAGGCCGTCGCAGCGGCGCACCCCGACAATCTGCGCAGCCCGCGCGGAGTGGGACTGATGGACATGAAGATCGGCGATGTCGTGATGGGAATGGGCAATTTGGAGGAGGGCCTGCGCAAATACCAGAGCGCCGTTCAGGCGATCGAAGCTGTAGTGGAACGCGACCCGCTCAATCCTACCACCCGTCTGATGCTGGGGCTGGCCACCGGCAAGGTAGGGAGGGCATTCGAACGTACCGGACAAACCCAGGCCGCCCTGGCCCAATACAAGAAATCCAGCGATATCCAGCGCAACGTGATGGCCGCCGATCCGCAAAACGCGATGTACAAGAACAGCTACGGGCTGAGCCTGCAAAATTATGCGGATCTGTTGCGCAAGACCGGCGACCGCGCGGGCGCGCTGGCCCGGTACCGCGAGGCGCTGTCCATCTTCCAGCAACTCCTGGCTCTGGATCCGGGGACCAAGTGGCGCCAGGAGGAATGCGCCGACATAGTGGCAGCCATCGGAGAGCTTACCGCCGCGAAGGGAAGAAAGTAAGGGCCGCCGGGCCCGTCATCGAACCGCAGTGGGCCTGAGGGAACTCAGGCGGTCCACGCGGCGCAGGGCCGGGAAAAGCCAGGCTCCGGCGGCCACCATGGCGAGCGTTCCGATCCCTCCCAGAACTACCGAGGGGACGACGCCGAACCACTGCGCGGTGATGCCCGATTCGAACTGTCCCAGTTCATTCGAGGCGCCTACGAAGAGGGAGTTCACGGCGCTGACGCGGCCGCGCATCTCGTCGGGCGTGGTCAATTGGACCATGTTCTGACGCACGTTGACGCTCACCATGTCGGTGGCCCCCACCATGACCAGCGCCAGCAGCGAGAGCGGCACGCTGTGCGAGAGTCCAAAGACAATGGTGGCGATACCGAAACCGGCCACGCAGCAGAGCATGGCGTATCCGGCGCGGCGGCGCAGCGGCCAGTGGGCCAGCGCCACGGCGGTAATCAGGGCTCCGGCGCCGGGCGCGCTGCGCAGCAGGCCCAGTCCCGGGGCGCCGAGGTTGAGGATGTCGCGCGCGTACACCGGCAGCATGGCAACGGCGCCACCCAGCAGCACGGCGAAGAGGTCGAGCGAGATGGCGCCCAGCACCAACCGTGTGCGCCAAATGTAGCGCAGGCCGCCGAGAACGGCCTCCACGCTGGCGGCGGCGCGCGGACGGGTTATGGCCGGCAGGCGAAGGGCCAGAATCAGCGCCAGGGCGGTGAGGGTCGCCGCCGCGGCGCAGGCGTACACGGGAATGGGATTGCCGAGCAGCCCGTAGATCGGCCCGCCGATCATGGGGCCGACGATGACCGCGGACATGAAGACCGAGGCGTTCCAGGCCACCGCATTGGGAAAGTGCTCGACCGGAACCAGCAGCGGCACAAATGCCTGCGAGGCCGGACCATTGAAAGCACGGACGGTGCCGTTGCCGAGCAGCACGGCGTAGATGGGCCAGACGCTGGAGATGCCGTGGAGCGTGATGGCGAGAAGCGCCAGGGAGCAGACCGCGAAGGCTGCACAGCAGGTGGCCAGGATGCGTTGGCGAGGGACGCGGTCGGCGGTGTGGCCGGCAAGGAGGAATAGCAGCACGCCGGGGAGGAACTGCGCCAGGCCGACCAGTCCGAGGTCGAGCGGGCGATGGGTGATGGCGTAGACCTGCCAGGCGACGGCGACGGCCTGCATCTCCGACGATGTGGTGATGAGGAAGCGGGCCGTCATGTAGTAGCGAAAATTGGGGTACTGGAACGCAATGTGTCCGGACACGGGTGGATACGTCATTATCGTACGAACGCGGGCCCTTGTCGTGGTCCCACAACTTCCCGGCCCGTCCGGTGTTCTTACTGGCAAGGCACACAAACGAAGTTGGGTTGAATGGCGTCTGTGTTAGTAGAAGTATCCTGAAAGAGTCATCCGGGAGGGGAGATCCTCGATGCAAAACGATAAGCCCCAGAGGTGTCCAGGGCCGGTGTACCCCACGGCTTTCGGACGCCGTAGCTTTATCCAGGTCGGTCTGCTGGGAGGACTGGGCCTGGCGCTTCCCGATCTGTTTCGCATATCGGCCCGTGCCGGGGAAGTCCGCATGCCGGGCGCCGGAGGCCGCACCGAAGGCCCCGCGAAGAGCATTATCCAGATCATTCTGCCGGGCGGGTTAGCCCACCAGGAGTCCTGGGACCCCAAGCCCGAAGCCCCTATCGAATACCGCGGACCGCTCGGCGTGATCAAAACAAAAATCCCCGGCATCGTTTTCAGCGAGAATCTATCGCATTGCGCGCAAATCGCCGACAAGATCACGGTGGTGCGTTCCGTCACCGGCCACATTCCCGACCACGCCCAGGCCACCTATCAGATGTTCACCGGCTATCTGCCCACGCCCGCGATCATGCATCCCGCGATCGGCGCGGTGGTGGCGGAGGAGTTCGGGCCGCGCAACAATCTTCCGGCCTACGTTGGAGTTCCGGACGTGCCATCCGCCGGCGGCACGGGCTATCTCAGCTCCAAGTACGGCGCGTTCGAACTGGGTGTGGACCCCGGCCAGCGCACTTTTCAAGTGAAGGACATCGCGCTTCCCAAGGGCATCACGCCCGAGCGTTTCGACCGCCGCCGCAGCGCGCGCGAGGCTCTCGAGGATCACTTCAAGAGCCTGGAATCCAACCCGGCCGAGTTGGACGCCATGAACGAGTTCTACCAGCAGGCCTACAAAATGATCAGCTCCGCCGAGGCGCGCAAGGCGTTTTCGCTGGATGGAGAGCCCGAGTCGATGACCAAGCTCTATGGAGAATATCGCAATCCGCGCGGCGGACAGCCCATCTCCATCGGCCGCCAGTTGATGCTGGCGCGGCGCCTGGTGGAAGCCGGCGTGCGGCTGGTGACGGTTCAGTACCACGGCACCGACGGCTGGGACAATCACCTGCGCATTCAGGAGGCCGTCAGCAACGGCATGCCGGCGTTCGATCACGCCTTCGCCGGGCTCATTTCCGATCTGGACCAGCGCGGGCTTCTCGCGAGCACGCTGGTGATGGTGACCTCGGAATTCGGCCGCACCCCCAAGGTGAACGAGAATGCCGGCCGCGACCATTGGGCGCGCGTCTATTCGCAGGTGCTGGCCGGCGGAGGGATCACTCGCGGCCAGATCTACGGCGCGTCCAATGCTACCGCCAGCGAACCGGATCGCGATCCGGTGACGGTGGAAGATTTCCTGGCCACGGTCTACGCGCAAATGGGCATCCGGTCCGAGGATCGTCTACTGGCGCCCGGCGGGAGGCCCATCGATATCGTCCGCGACGGGCATGCCGTCGAGGGGCTGGTCGCGTAGGGGCAATATGACCGATCGCGGCAGGTCTTATGTGGGGCAGGTTGGCAACCTGCGGCGGGTTGGTAACCCGCCTATTGACGCGGGCGACTGGGTTCCCAACGCGGGCGAGCTGCGCTCGCCTGGCCGATTGACAATCGGCCGCAGGTTGCCAACCTGCCCCACAGTCGGGTTTCTGCTCTTGCTCACGGCCGCCGGGCTGTCGGCGGAGCCGCGATATATGGTGGACTACTTGCTTCCGCGGGGCGGCGCGCGCGGGGCTACCGTCTCGGTGGAGTTTCATGGGTTCTCGCTCGACAATCCCAAGCAGATTCTCTTCTATGATTCGGGAATCGCGGCCGACGGCTTTGCATCGTACGCCAAGCCCGGCGACGGGTTCAAGGTCAAGTTCCACATCGCGCCCGATTGCGCCCTGGGCGAACACGTGCTGCGCGTGCGCACCGCGACCGGCCTGAGCGACGCGGTCACCTTCTGGGTGAGCCGCTTCCCCACGGTCTACGAGATGGAAACCAAGATCGGCGAGGACGATTCCATCGAGAAAGCGCAGAGCGTCCCGCTCAATTCCACCGTGGAAGGACAGATCCTCCCTGGCCCCGACATGGACACGGACTACTATCGCGTCGCCGCACGGAAGGGTCAGCGCCTCTCGGTGGAAGTGGAAGCGGCGCGCCTGGGCACGCTGCACGTGAATGGCGAGAACGATCTGGCCGTGCGCATCCTCGACGCCCAAGGCCATGAGCTCGGTAAGAACGACGACAGCGCGCTGTATGTGCAGGACCCGGTGCTGTCGCTCGTGGCGCCGCGCGACGGCGCATACTACATCGAGATCCGCCAGCAGATTTTCTATCCTCCGCGCCAGGCCTGGTACCGGGCGCATATCGGCACTTATTCGCGCCCGACCGCGATTTTCCCGGCGGGTGGGCCGGCGGGCGCCAGCATCGACGCCCGCATTCTCGGAGACCCCGCCGGCGTGCGCAGCGAAGCCATCGCGCTGCCCTCCAGGCCGGGCAACTTCGACTATTTCACCCCTGGCGGCGAAGGCCTGCCGCCCTCGCCTAATGTGCTGCGCGTCTCGCCCTATCCCAACGTTTTGTATGCCGGCGCGGCCACGCCCGTGCCCGAGTTGCCCGCGGCTCTCAACGGGATCCTCGAAAAGGCGGGCGATATCCACACCTACCGCTTCTCCGCCAAGAAAGGTCAGGCGTGGAAGGTGCGCGTCTACGCCCGCACGTTGGGCGCGCCGGTCGATCCCAAAATCTGGATTGCGCCCGCCGCCAATCCCAAGAACCTGCTGCTGCAGGCCGACGACTCCAAGACCGCCGACCTCGGCCAGCCCTCCATGCGCGGCACCTGGTACATCAAGGATGAGATGGACCCCATCGCGATCTTCCATCCACCGAGTGACGGCGAGTACCTGATCGGCATCGCGGACACCACCGGCGCGGGCGGCGCCGATCACGTCTATCGCGTGGAGATTGAGCCGGTCCACGATTCGGTCTTCACCCACATCACCAGCCCGGATGGCTACCAGCGTCCGCGCACCGCCGGGCTGATCGTCCCGCGAGGCAATCGCTGGACGCTCGACGTGCAAGTGGCTCGGGGCTTTGGCAACAACTATAAGGGCGATCTGGAACTGGAAGCCGTAGGCCTGCCCAAGGGGGTCAGCATGACGGCGCCGCGCTTCACCAAGGGCGTCACGCGTCTGCCGGTGCAGTTCACCGCCGCGCCGGATGTGGAGCCGCAGGCCGTGTTGATCGACATTCTGGCCCGGCCGATCGATCCCAAGGCGGAGTTGGAAACCGGCTCGCGGCAGAGCTTCGCGCTGCTCAATCGGCCCGGCGATTTGCCCTGGCACTTCGTATTTCTCGACAAGTACGCGCTGGCCGTGACCGATCCGGCGCCGTTCTCGATCGCGCTGGAGACGCCCTCGCTCGGCCTGGTGCAGAGCGGCGAATTGCAGTTGAAGGTGAAACTGACGCGCCACGGCGATTTCAAAGGCGCGGTGGAAGTGGAGCCCGACTGGCTGCCGGGCGGCGTCTCCCATGAGCCCGTGGTCGCCATCCCCGCCGATAAGAATGAAGCCACCGTCAAGATTCAGGCCAACGACAAGGCCGCGCCCGGCGTTTACCGCGTTGCCATGAACGCATCCACCACCGGCGGCGACGCCTACAGCGGCATCGGGCGCGTGCGTGTGTCGTCGGAATTCGTGGACCTGCGCGTCTCCGAGCCGTACCTGAGCATCGACCTGCAGCGCACCTCGGTGGAGCGCGGCAAGCAAGCCCCGCTGGTCGGCACGTTGCGCCAGAACAAGCCGTTTCCCGACAAGGCCATCGTCAGCCTGCGCCAGCTTCCCAAAGGCGTGAAGATGCTCGACCCCGCGCCGGAGATCACGTCGAAAGATAGCGAAGTGGTCTTCCACGTGGAGGCCGATGCCGACGCGTTGGCCGGACTGTATCGCGGCATCAATTGCGAAGTGGCCATCACCGATGCCGGGCAGACCATCCGCCAGCACACTGGGAGCGGGGTTCTGCGCGTGGACGAAGCCAAGAGCGTGAGTGGAGGTGCGCAATGAGATGCCAGCCCAAGACCGCTCCCTCACGGCCGCGGCTCCGAATGCTGTTCCTGCTCACGGCCGCTCCACTCTTCGCGGCCGAGCGGCCCATCAGCTTCCGTCTGGATGTGATGCCAGTCTTCTTCCGCGCCGGGTGCAACAGCGGCGGATGCCACGGCGCGGCCATCGGTAAAGACGGCTTCCATCTCTCGCTATTCGGATACGATCCGGCGGGCGACCACTATCGTCTCACCCAGCAGATCGTCGGCCGCCGCATCGATCTGGCGGCGCCCGAAGAGAGCCTGCTGCTCAAGAAGGCCATCGGCGCGGTGCCTCACAGCGGCGGCCAACGCTTCAAGCCGACGAGCGATTACTACATCACTCTCCTTCGCTGGATTCAGGCAGGCGCTCCCAACGACGCGGCCGATGTCCCGCAGGTCACGGGGCTCGCCCTGGTGCCCGATAAGATCGTCTTCAACCCCAAGGACAAGCCGCGCGCGCTGCAGGTTGTCGCCAAGTACTCCGACGGCACGTCGCGCCCCGTCAACAACCTGGCGCTGTACCTCACCAACAACAAGAGCACCGCCGATATCGACGCCAGCGGCACGGTCACGCCCGGAAAGCGCGGCGATACGTTCGTCTTCGCGCGCTTCGCCAAGTACACTACCGGCGCGGAGATCGTGGTGCTGCCGCCTGGTAAATTCAAGTGGCCCAAGGAGCCGTCGAACAACTATATCGACGACCTGGTCTACGCCAAGCTCAAGGACCTCCGCATTCTGCCCAGCGCGAATGCCACCGACGAAGAGTTTCTGCGCCGCGCCTGGCTGGACCTGGCCGGCCTGCTTCCCAAGCCCGAGGAATATGAACGCTTCGTCAAGGATCGCGACCCCGCCAAGCGCGCCAAACTCATCGACCAACTTCTGGCGCGCGACGAATTCTCCGACCTGTGGGCTACCAAGTGGGCGGAGACGCTGAAGGTCCGCAGCGATAACAATAGCTCCTTCGGCACGGATCGAAAGGCCGCATTCGCTTACTACGAATGGATTCGCGACCAGGTCCGCGGCAACGTTCCGCTGGACCAGTTCGTGCGCGCGCAGGTGGCCTCCACAGGAAGCAACCTGCGAAATCCGCCGGTCAATCTCTACACCATGCTGCCGCAGGGACAGTTCGACCCGAAGGGCGTCGCGCAGGATTTCTCGCAGATCTTCACCGGCGTGCGCGTGCAGTGCGCGCAGTGCCACAACCATCCCTTCGACCGCTGGACGCAGGATGATTACTACGGCTTTGTGAGCTTCTTCACCGGCGTGAAGCGCAAGGTGGCGTCCGAAGAGCGCGAGTTCTATATCTGGGACGACGCCACGGCCGCGCCCGCCAAGCACCTGCTGGACGGCCGTCCGGTGCCCGCGAAATTTCTGGGCGGCGACGCGCCCGATCTCAAAGGTCCCGACGGCCAGGCCGGCGATCCGCGCGCCGCGCTGGCCGAATGGCTCACGTCCAAGGACAACGCGCTCTTCCGCCAGAACATGGCCAATCGCATCTGGGCGCAGCTCTTCGGACGCGGCATCGTGGAACCCGTGGACGATGTCCGCATTAGCAATCCGCCCAGCAATCGCGAGCTGCTGGAATCGCTCGGTCAACACCTGGCGGACTACGGTTACGATGCGCGCCGCCTCATCCGGGATATCTGTCTTTCGCGCGCGTACCAGCGCTCCACCGTGCCCAACGAGACGAATCGCGACGACGACCGGCAGTTCTCGCACGCTCGCCTGCGCCGCCTGCGCGCCGATGTGCTGCTCGATTCCATCGCCGAGGCGACCGGCGCCGCCACGCAGTTCAACCAGACGCCCAACGGTTTCCGCGCCGTGCAGCTCTACGAAGGCAACCATACTGCCGGAAGCGGTTTTCTGAAGACGTTCGGACTGTGCGAGCGCGAGTCGGTGAACGCCTCCGATACGCACCTGGAGCCCACGCTGGCGCAGGCGTTGCACCTGGTGAACGGCGACACGGTGGAGGGCAAACTGGCGCGCAGCACGGTGGTTTCGGGACTGCTGGCACAGCACCGCAAGCCCGAGGAGATTCTGGATGCCCTGTTCATCCGCGCGTTATGCCGCCGCCCGTCGGAGCCCGAACGGAAGAAACTGCTCCCCCTGGTGGCGGCCGACCCCAACGACCGCAAGGCTTACGACGATGTCTTCTGGGCCCTGCTGAACTCCACGGAGTTCTCTTTCAACCACTAATGGAACACGCGATGTATTACTGCACGGGCCACGCCGGGCGTCCCCAAGACTGGGGACGCGGCACGCATGAGTGCGCAATGCCACTTGGTCCCGCAATCGGACACATGCGTCTCGTGAGGCCCGCGAGTTGCCTTATGTGGGGCAGGTTGGCAACCTGCGGCCGAGTGGCACTCGGCCTGCCGACCAGTTTGCCAATGCCGCCCAGGCCGAGTGCCACTCGGCCGCAGGATACCATCCTGCCCCACAAATACAGCGGCATTTCCCACGCAGGAAAGCCAAGTGACATTGCGGACGAGTGCGTGAGCCACAGGCCCCGTGATCTCGTGGCGCACGCACTTTTGCGTGGCGCGTCCCGACTCATCGGGACGCCGGGTTGCCTCGCACTGCTCCTCCCGCTTGCCGCGCTGGCCCAACACCATCCCAACTACGAGGACGATGTTAGGCCCATCTTCGCCCGCCGCTGCTTCACCTGTCACAGCGCCGCCGAAATGCGCTCGGGACTCAACCTGGAAACGTTTGCCGGCGTCCTCAAAGGCGGCGGTTCGGGCGAGGCGGTCATTCCCGGGCGCCCCGCGTCCAGCCTTCTTTACAAGGCCGTGGCGCATGAAGGCGATGGCGTGCCGCGCATGCCGCTCGGCGGAAGCAAGATCCCCGACGCGGAGATCCTCGTCATCCGCGACTGGATTCAACTGGGCCTGCTGGAGACCGCCGCGAGCGTTCCCAAAGGCCCCGCCGCCCCGTCGCTGGACTACAAACCGAGCGATCTCAACCGGCCAACCGGCGCCCCTGCTATGCCCGCCGCGCTCGCGCCTGTGGCCCTGCCCGCACCGTCGCGCGCCGGTCCCGTCACCGCCCTCGCGGCTAGTCCATGGGCGCCGCTGGTGGCTGTCTCGGGCCACGAACGCATCTACCTTTACGACCTCGCCCGCCGCATTCCGCTGGGCGAACTGGCCTTCCCGGAAGGCATCCCCTACGTGCTGCGCTTCAGCCGTAACGGCGCGATTCTGCTGGCCGGCGGAGGCAAAGGCGTGCAGGTGGGCAAGGTGGTTCTCTTCGATGTGAAGACCGGGGCGAGGCTGGCGACCATCGGTGAAGAGATGGACATCGTGCTGGCCGCCGACATCAGCCCGGATGGCAAACTGGTCGCCCTGGGCGGTCCCGGCAAGCTGGTCAAGGTCTTCTCGGTGGCCGATGGCAAGCTGCTTTATCAGATCAAGCGCCACACCGATTGGATCACCGCGCTGGAGTTCAGCCCCGATGGCGCGCGCCTGGCAACGGCCGATCGCTCCGGCGGAATCCTGCTGTGGGACGCCGCCACCGGTGGAACTTTCAGCACGCTGGCGGAGCACAAGGACTCGGTGACGTCGCTGAGCTGGCGCGGCGACAGTCAGCTTCTGGCGTCGGCCAGCGAAGACGGCCAGATCATCGTGTGGAACGCCAACGACGGATTCCCGGTCGCCACCATCGCCAAAGCGCACCAGCCCAAGCCCGCCGCCGGCACTTATGGCGCTCCGCCGAGCGGCGTACTGAGCGTGCAATTCGCGGCCGACGGGCGCCTGGTGAGCGTGGGCCGCGATTCCACCGTGCGCGTGTGGAGCACCGACGGTAAGTCAAAAAGCGCGAGCCCGGCGAATGCGGCGCTGCTCACGAAGGTGGCGGTGTCGTTCGATGGGAAGATTGCGATTGCGGGAGACTACCTGGGCAATCTCATCTTGTGGGACGGGAGCAAGGCGGTGACCGTGGCGGCGCAAATGTGGATGGCGGTCAAGGCGCCGGCGTAGGGAGAGTCCGCCGGCGCCATCCCTCCCAGGTTTCAGAAGGGGTTCGAGTCGTCGGCGGAGGGGCCGTACATTCCCGGCACGGCGACATCGAGCAGCCGCAGATAGACTGAAAGCTGTCCACGATGATGAATCGTGTGGTTCATCACGTAGCCCCGGATGCAGGCAATCCGCGGCATCGTGAAGAATACTTTACCGCCGCCCAGCAGCGACCACGGTTGCAGGAATTTCTCGTCGGTCGCGCCCACCAGCGCGCCACGAGCCGCGGCCGCGGACTTGTCGAACAGGGCCAGCAGTTCATCGGTGCTCTTGGCCTGCGGCGGCTTGTATGGCGGCGCTCCGGTCGGCGCGAAGTCGAACGAGTCCTTCGCCATGACGTCGGTGGCCCAGTCCAGCATGGTGGCGATATGACTCGCCAGTCCGCCCAGGTCAAAGGACTTTACATGCGGTTTCCAGGCTAGCTTGTCGGTTGGTACGCGCTCCAGCATTTTGCGCGTGTTGGCCATTTCCTGGTCGAATTCGGGTAACAAAGAATCGATGATCGGCATGAATCTCCTCCTTGGAGTATTCGCTTTTTGTTCGCTTCACGATCATAGAACAAACGTAGCTTCCGATCAAGTGAAAATCGCGTAAAAAATGACGGGGCGCTAGGCCGTTGCGAGCGCCCGCACAATCTCCAGCGCCCGGTCGATCTCCTCGGGACTGTTGAAAATGTGCGTACAGTGCCGTACGCCGTTCCCCGATCCCCGGGGACGCATCCGCGCTCGCGTCCAGAACTCGTTCTGCAATTGCCGCCCCTTCAGCCCCGGGACTTCGTACACCGTGATGCCGGCGCACATCTTGGATTCATCGGGCGAGTAGACCACCACTTTGGGCATCTTCCGCAGGCCGGCGCGCAGGTAATCGCCGAGGTACTTGATGCGCTGGTACACCCGCTGCGGTCCGATCCCGGTGTGGAAATCCATGGCGGCGTCCAGACCCAAAGTTAGCGAGAGACTGCCCGTGCCGCGCTGCGAGAAGCGGTATCCGTCGTCCTCATGATTGGCCCAGTTGCCGCTGCAGAGCGTGGACCAGACCTCTTTGGCCCGTTCCTTGCGCACGTACAGGAACCCCGTACCCGCCGGAGCCAGCAGCCATTTGTGGAAGCAGCCCACATAGGCGTCGCAACCGATGTCGTGGACGTCCACGGGGATGTGGCCAAACGCCTGTGCGCCGTCGATCACGGTGAAGATTCCCTTTTGCCGCGCCTCGGCGCAGATCTGTTTCACGGGAAGGATGGCGCCCGCGCCGGTGATCACGTGGGACAGGAAAAGTACTTTGGTACGTGGAGTGATGGACTTCCGTACGATGTCCAGAACCTGATCTTCGCTGTGGATCGGCTTGGGCAGTTCCATCTTAACGACGGTGCCGCCGTGGCGCTGGGCGGCATTCAGCCAGGGGCTTTCGCCGCCGGGATGTTCCTGATTGCCGGTGAGGATGTCGCAACCGCGCTCCAGTTCCAGTCCGGCCGCAACGTAGCTGTTGGCGCAGGTAACGTTCTCGGTGAAGGCCAGTTCCGCCAGATCGGCGTTCAGCAGTTTGGCCGCCTTGGCGCGGATCTCCTTGTAGTCGCTGTATCCGCCGATCCAGTCGGGCCCGTTGTAATCCCAATCGGCGACGTCCGTCGCCATTTTGCGAAGGTGTTCCACGGTCCGTTCGAAGACCACCTTGGGCATGGCGCCGATGGTACCGTTATTGAAGAAAACCTTGTCGCGCGCCAGCATGAACTGGTCGCGCACCTTGGTCCAGTACGCCGGATCGTCCGCCTTGGGGAGCGACTGCGCCGAGCCCACCTTCGAAAGCAGCGGCGCCGCCACGGCCGAAACCGCAACCGACTGGAAGAAACCTCTCCGATTCGTCATGGAAGCAGGTTATGCCTCGCAGAGCGGCAGTGTCAACCTGCACAACACCCGCGGAACCCGGCAGGCGCCACGGAGCGATGGCGCCTGCCGCTTTTCCGGCAATGCTCAGAAACTGCCGACGAACGTCACGTAGGGGTAGCTGTAGCCGAAACCGGCGTTCGACTGTATCAGGAAGTTGCCGGCGAACAGATGCGTATAGCCGGCGCCGACCTTCCAGACCTTGGTCCATTGGTACATCACCGTGGCTCCCAGCGCGGTGCCGATGTGGGTGCTGGTGGCCTTACGGTTCAATACCATCGAACTTCCGGCGGAGTTGTAAAGCGAATCCTGAACGGTGGCGACATAGAACTCGTTGAAATCGCCGCGGATTTTGAGTTTCTTGGACGCCGTGCAATCGTAGCCGGTGCGGAAGTTCTTCATGTTCTTCCAACCGAACTGATCGAACATGCCGTAGTAGCTGTGATTGCTCGGGTAGAACTGATCGAAGGTGTTGCGGGACCCGTCTTTCAACGCCGCATCGCCGGACGCGTAGTTATACTCGGCGCTGAACCGCGGCGCGAAGCCGTATCCGGGAACCGTCCAACCGAAGACATAGCTTTCACCCGTGGCGGAGACTTTGTCGGCGGAGTACGACCCGCGCTGGACCACTACCTCGGCGATGTAGTCGAAGCCCATCGGCAGCTTGCCCAACGCGCGGACTCCGGGGCTGGTCACCAGTCCGTCGCCCAAAACGCTGGTTTCGCTCTTTACCAGAAGAGTCTGCTTGAAGAGGAGATAAGGCTCGATGGTGAGGCGAGGTCCGAATTGCTTGATGGAACCATAGGCGCCGTAGAAATGTTCGCCGGGCTTGTGCCGGTCGAATCTATTCGGGTCGATCAATACCGAGGAACCGGCGAACAGGTCCACCTTGGTCTTGCCCTCCACGACCGACATGTCCACGGCATCGAAGGTTCGCGACATTCCCCAATCGGCTGGACCGATCAGCCGTTCGCCTCCGAAGGCCATTTCCTGGCGGCCGAAGCGGACCGATACGCCGTGGGTAACCGCTCCGCCCAATTCGATATAGCCCTGCCGTAGATCGAGCGGGTTGTAGACGGTATTGGGCGCCGGCGACACCGGGTATCCGGAGATGCGGGCGTCCTGAGTCTGCGCGAAGAATCGGAGCCACGAGGTGGGCTTGATGCCGAAATCCACGCGGATGCGGCTCAGGTACTCGTCGGCGGAAGTGGTGTTGTTTAGCGCCGTGCCGGAGGGAACTTCAAACCGGCCGCGGATCTGTCCGTGAATCTGCAGCCACTCGGGCAGTTTCTGAAACGGCGACGAGGTCACCAGCGGGATATCCGCAGCAGCGCTGGGCGTGCCGGTATCGCCGGGGTTGGGAGTAGGAGAGTTAGCCTCCGCACCGGAGGCCGCTAATGCCGGCATGACTGCCGTACAGACTGCAACGAAAAACCTGAACATGGAAATGCCTCTCTGAATCGCAAATTGGACGTAATACGGGTCTGTTGTTACACGGCCTCCGCGCCGGCACTGCTATTCCTTGTTTTGAAACTCCGGTAAGTGGCTCAGGAGGTCTACGAAGACGCACCGGAACTGCTCGAACAGGTGCTCGAACTGGCCGATTTCATCGTCGGAACTGATCTTGATTTCGGATTCGTAATCGCCGCCAACCACGCGGGTGGCGACATCGATGATGTGCTCCAGGCGCCGGAATACCAAGCGGTTGAGGAGCGTCAGCACCAGAACGGTGCTCAACAACATGGCGACGATAATCAAAGCCACGAGGAGGTTCTGGGTCTTCCGCATCGATTCGTAAACGGCGGAAATGTCGCGCACGACGAACATCGCGCCTACGGTATTCCTGGCGGCATCGTAGATCGGAAAGATGCCGCGGACGAAAACGGAATCCCCGGTTTTGAAACGCTCCAACACTTTTCCCCGGTTCGGCACCGAGGCCAGTTCCTGCTGGAATTGGATGATACTGTCGCTGGGCGTAGTTTTGTCCGCCACTACGAAGCTCGGATTGTCGTCCCAGTTGTCGCGGCGCTTCCAAACCGCGTTCGAATCGGCCCAGAACTGCCGGTCCACGAACTTCTTACTGAGTAGAAGTCCGTAGTCGTCGCCGGTCTGACTCTTCATTTCCTTAATGAAGCGGCCGATTTCTTCGCCGAACTCAACATAGCCGGACAACTTGCCCTTCGAATCGTAAAACGGCCGCAGAATTCTCACCGCGAATCCAGCCTTGGCCAGTTCGTTCCCGGTCACCATGGCATGGGTGCGCACAACCTCTTTGTCCATGAAGCGGTTGAGACGATCGCCGAACTTCGAGGGGTTGTGAAGCCGGAGAAAGACGGCCATATCCGGCTCCGGTGCGTGGAACATCCAGTTGGTGATGCCTTCGGCTTTCAATTTCGTATAGAGCGGCGCCGTGATGTCGAGCAGGCGGCTACGGTCCTTGGCCGCGAAAGCATCGCGAACCTGGGGATCGATCATCAGCGTCTCGCTGACGGCGGCCATTTTGCTGGTCTCGCGGGCTTCCAGGACCTGAAACAGTTTCTGCGCGCCGGCGACCGAATCGGACGCCAGGGCCTGCGAGTTACGCGCGAAGCTGTATTGCAGCAGCGCCAGAATGCCGCCGACACCCAGTACCAGACAGGACGCCAACGCGGCCAGGACTTTGGTTCGAATCGAATTCCATTTCATGCGACGATACCTCGTTAATTCAGGTTGAGCAGGTCTTTGGCTGCCTGCTTGAGCTTGGCGACCGCTGCAGGGTCGTCGGCCGTGCCGGGGGTAATCAGCGCCAGGATTCGCCCTGTGCGCAGTCCGATCTGGCCCCTCACCTTCACCGCGTCCAGGCCGTCGGCTTTGATTTTGTCTTCGATTCGGACTTTCAAATCGTAAAGCGCGCTCACATTCAAACTCCTCGGAGGTGGGAATTTACACGCCGACGGGACGGCCATCGTCCCGATGTTCAGTGCCGAACCCCGCCAATCTACACATCGGCGGGCGGGAGTGGATTTTCGACAGACTTATGTTGAGTGACTCGCGCGGAAGGCTAAATGCAGGCCTGCGCGACGGAGTCGCTGCGCAGTTCGGTATCGACACTTATCCGCCGCACGTTAAAGAGCGCCGCCCGGCGGCGTCCTACTTCTTAAACGCCTCACGCGTGCAGCGCAAGGTATTGCTCAGAGAGTCCCGCGGCAGAGTGCGGATGATGGGGTTGATCATCCAGCCGAGGCCCGTGGGGACGCTGCGGCTGAGGGAAATAGCTTCGCACTCCACGTAGACGCCTCCGTCGCGCTGCTCGAAACGCCAGTAGGAATTGAGGCGCCAGAGGAATCCATGGTCCTGTCCGGGGGGCAACTCGCGCTCGTCGCGGCCGCCGGGATTCTGAACTTCGGCAACGCGCGTGGTGCGCGAACGGCTGAAGCAGCGGGCTTCATCGATGCGGGTGTAGTGTACGTCGTGCTCGCTGTTCAGAACGACGGTCAGCACCTTCTTCTTGAGCAGGCGCATGTACACTTTGAAGTCGTCGCCGGAGCGGCTCAGCAGTTTCGAGTCCATCACTTCGGGCTTGTAGGAGAGCTTGGCGCGATCGTAGTCCTGAACCATGCGGATGACGGCGTCGAGCGTGGCGCCGGGGATGTAAACCGCGCCCACCCAATCGTGAATCAGGCCGCCCGAGATTCCGATATCGCCCTCGCCAACCCAGGGTTCCGCAAGGACGCGGCCGTGCTGCAGTTTGTTCTTGCCGTCCTTAATACTGTCGGCCCAGAGGAATTGGGGACTGCCGGCCTGCCGGTCCAGACGAGCCTCGGCGTTGCGGACATAGGTGTCGAACGCTTGCAGGGTGTCCGGTTTCAGCTCCACCATGCCTACGTCGGACATGAGGAACATGAAACCTAGGAGCCCGAGAATGCGCCATGCCATTTGTTAGTATGATACCGAATCGGAAGATAGGATCTGATTATGGCTAAGGCGGAATTTCGCGACGCGACGCGCGCCCAGGTCAGTTTCCTGGCGCCACTGGAAAAGAAGTGCCTCATCTGGCTTGCGCAGCGAACCCCGCGATGGATCAACTCCGACCATCTAACGGCACTCGGCCTGATATCGCTGTTGGGCGCCGGGCTGAGCTATTGGTACGCGCACTGGCACCGCCGCGGGCTGGCGCTGGCGATCGTGTGTCTGTGCCTGAACTGGCTGGGCGACAGCCTGGATGGGACGCTGGCGCGGGTCCGCAATCGGCTGCGCCCGCGTTACGGGTTTTATGTCGATCACATTGTGGACGCATTCGGTACCTTCTTCCTGCTGGGCGGCCTGGGCCTCTCGGGTTACATGAGCCAGGGCGTCGCCACCGGGCTGCTAATCGCCTACTTCATGCTGACCATCGAGGTCTACCTGGCGACTTACACTCTGGGGACGTTCCAACTCTCGTTCTGGAAATTCAGTCCCACGGAGCTGCGCATCCTCCTGATGATCGGCAATGTGGCGCTGATGTGGCGCCCGTGGGTGCGGTTGTTCGGCGACACGTACCGGCTGTTCGATGTCGGCGGGCTGGTGGGGATAGCGGGCCTGGCGCTGATGCTGGTAAACGCGGCCATCCGGCACACCGTCGAGCTGTACCGCGCCGAGCGGCTTCCGTGAAGCTGCCCGGGTTTCTGGGCCGCTGGCTGCGATTCAACGCGGTGGGCGCGATCGGGATCGTGGTGCAGACCGGCGCGCTGGCTCTATTCAAGGGCGCGCTGCACATGGACTATCTGGCGGCCACCGCGCTGGCCGTGGAAACCGCGGTACTGCACAACTTCGTGTGGCACGAGCGCTGGACGTGGAAGGACCGCACGGCTTCGCACCGCGGCGCGCTGGGCCGTCTGGTGCGTTTCAATCTGAGCAACGGGCTGATCTCGATCGCCGTCAACCTGGTGTTCATGCGGGTGCTGGTGGGCCGTTTCCACTTCCCATATATGGCCGCGAACTTCATCGGCATTGCGGCCGGTTCGTTGGCGAACTACCTGGCGAGCGACCGGTTGGTGTTCGGCAAGGAAGCCGGGTCCTGAGGCAGCGGGCAAAGTGGGAACGGACGGAAGGTGGTCGGGGTTGCCGGCGGCGCGGGCGATGGGAGCGCTCAATGCGACGGAATCGATCCCGGTGCGGCGTCGGCGGGGAAGCCGTAGACGCCGGATGTAGAAGGGGCGCGCAACGCTGTCGCAAGCACAAGACGGCCGCGACAGACGGCCGCGGCACATTGCGGCGCGCGCCGCGGAACGCTAAACTGGAGGGAGTCTCGACCTCAGTATTCCCCGGTCGTCTAATGGTAGGACAGCGGCCTTTGGAGCCGTGAATCGTGGTTCGAATCCATGCCGGGGAGCCAAACCGTCCGCGTACCAACTCCAAGCCGCGAAATTCTTGACAGCACAGCCATTCGCCGCTCGCCGTTATCCGCCACATTCCGCAGGTTTTATGGTGCGCGGCCTCTCACCGGTTTGATGCGAGATGTGCAGCGGGGGCGTGTTCAACCTCCAGGGTTCAGCCCGGAGGCCAAGGATTTCGCTGCGAACTCTCCGGTTTCTCCGCTTGACAGGGTGGCCTTTGTTGACGGCACTGTTCAGCGTGGCGGCCAAACTCAAACGACTTTCAAACCCCCGTCAATTTTGGCGTCTGGCGGCCCTTCCGGCGGAAACAACAGCACACGCACGTCAGGCAATTCGGAGAACGACTTCTCGATCATCGGCCGGACGTGGCGCCAATTCAGTCCGCCAAGCCCGCATCCAAGCGGCGGTACGGCAATTGAGCGGATTCCCAGTCGGCGCGCGTCGGCAATGAGCGATTCCAAGCCTGATCGGATATCTTCGATCCGCGCATCGTCGCGCCAGTGACGCTTTGTCGGGAAATTGATTATGTACCTGGGGATTTTAAGCTTGCCATTGTCAAAGATGAACATTCGCCCCGGCGCAACCTCACCCGCGCGGCAGCCAGAGTCATACGTCTTGAAATTCGCCGGAAATGCTTTCTTGAATTGAAGGGCCAAGCCTTTGCCCATGACACCGACGCAATTGACGGTATTCACGAGTGCTTCCGCCTGGGCCTCCAGGATGTTGCCTTTGACGATTTCGATCATCGGTCTCAGACCAGTCTTGCCCGTAAGAATACCTGACATTCTCGCTGCCGTTCCAGGGAGGCGTCACCGCGCTCAAATCGTGAATTCGTCGGTACGTTGAAAGAGCTCATAGGGCTTCCCATGGAAGAGGACCGGCATAACAAGCGCTCCGAATTTGACGGGCTCATCGGAACTGTGTGAGAGGTCCACCAGACGGTACGAGGATCCCCGAGCCAAGGGCCCAATGGTGTATTCCCATTACGGCGATGATCCGGAATGCTACGGTACGGCGATCGAAGAAGCCTGTCTGTCTGGGAAGCTGGAAATCCTCCGCAGATTCTCAGTGAGCGAGGAGACCGATGACCTGCCTGAACTCCTCCGGTCTGCCGCGGTGTCGGCCCATGCGGACGTGATCCGTCATCTGCTGGATCTCGGAGTTCCACCGAACGATCTGAAAGATGGGGGATCCTCGGCGTTGGATCGCTGCATTTGGCACTCGCAGTACGAAGATGCGGGCCATCTTCCCCATAAGGATCTCTACAGGTTGTGGCGTAATTCCCGAACCTGGGACGCGATGAAGATCTTGCTCAAGCCGGTGGCGTGTGGCGTCCCCATGATGACTGGACGATCAGACATCTGCGCCGAACGTTATCAAAGATGGAGGCCGCGCTCATAGTCGATCTTTTCGAACTTCTGAAGACACATCGTGGCTGCACGGACGAAACGGTACTCGCATTCCTTGACAATCCAGTGATGCGGCAGCACCTCGCAGGCCAGGAACGGCAACTTGCCCGACTCGGATTAGCGTGTCCGGACACCCGCGTGCCGCGGTCGGTCCCGAAACGTGCGGCAGCCCGGAACGCGGTTCAGCCATCGCAGCGGGTGTCTTACCGGCTACTGGCCCGGTTCAACCGTGAAAAGCTCTATGAACAGGTTTGGTCGCAGCCGATGGGGAAATTGGCGCCGGAGTGGGGCGCATCGGATGTCGCCCTCGCCAACACTTGCCGGAAGTTGCAGATCCCTCTGCCCGGAAAAGGGTATTGGGCGAAGGCGGCAGATGGGAAGTGTACCAAGAGCCGGCCGCCGCTCCCACCGTGGCCGCGACCGCAGAAGCAGGCCGCGGTGCGGGCCTGCAGATACGAAGCTTCCTTTCGCAAGCCAACAAATACTCTAGACAGAACCACTGGGATCTGCTAATGTCAAGTCATGGACACCGCAACGAAGCGACTCAACATCTCGCTAAGTTGTACCCGCCTGTCCAGTTTATCCCTATCATCTTTGCTTTGGTATTAGTCGCGGCTTCTTAGCGCTGCTGAGAGCATGGGCAATCGGTAGCCCAGAATCCTGCTAAGATTCCGTCGCCTCGGCACATCGGGGTTCGAGTCCCCGGCTCTCCGCCAAGTTCTTTGACAACTTGTGTGTG
>Ga0181529_10001205_pt1 | contig 34753 bp, 41 predicted proteins | sample PEATcosm2014_Bin_36_FD_119763 | JGI IMG/M metagenome (GOLD analysis project Ga0181529, IMG submission 119763) | Peatland microbial communities from MTU Mesocosm Facility, Houghton, MI, USA - PEATcosm2014_Bin10_30_metaG | ecosystem: Environmental > Terrestrial > Soil > Wetlands > Peat | place... | reverse complement strand
TTTGGCGGCAAACTCGGCGTGGGCGAAACTTGGCTGATGCGTCATGCCGCGAAGTTTATGCCACCCGCGCCCCAGCGTCGCTACGAAACCAATACAAATGGATTAATTCAGCGTTTCCTTAAGGGCTTTCTGTGAGGTTCAAGAGCGTCACCGTCAGCAAAAGTGTCAGCGGAAATCTGATTGGCGCCAACACAAGGGCAGATGATTTTCTTGCTCTGTTGGCCGACGGCAAGATTTCAACCAATGTTTATCTGCGCCGTGTCCATAACTTCGCTTTGGACATGAATTGGCTACTGACGCCCGTGCTTGTGAAAAAGGCGTGGCCTAAAATTCAGTTCAAAGAAAAGAGTGCCATCACCTTTGATGAGCATGTAAGCATCATTGGCGTTGGGTGATTGTGTGAGCTAAATGGTCTTGCTTTTGCACCTCGTTTGTGAAACATTTCACAAACCATGGCGCATGCTAAATTACATATTCCCGGTCCGGTCGAGGTCAGCGAGAAAACTTTCAAGGCGTTTTGTTCGCCGATGATTGGCCATCGCGGCCAGGGTTTCAAAGACCTCTACTCGAAAATTCAGCCGCAACTCCAGCAACTGCTTTACACCAAGCAATTGGTTTATCTTTCCACATCCAGCGCGTGGGGCGTGATGGAAGGCGCCATACGCAATGTTGTGCAGAAAAAAGTCCTGAACTGCATGTGCGGCGCGTTTTCGGACAAATGGTTCGACGTTTCAAAAAAATGCGGCAAGCAGGCCGAGGCGTTGCAGGTGGATTGGGGTTCGCCGATCCGCGCCGAGCAGGTTGACGCGAAGCTCGCCACCGGCCAGTTCGACGCGCTGACGTTGATCCACAATGAAACTTCCACCGGCGTCATGTCGCCGCTTGCGGAAATCGCGGCGCTCAAGAAAAAATATCCCGACGTGACGTTCATCGTGGACGCCGTCAGCTCGATGAGCGCGGTGCCCATCAAGTTTGACGAACTTGGCATTGACGTTCTGCTCGCCGGAACTCAGAAGGCATTCGCGCTGCCGCCCGGCACGGCGGTTTTCGTCTGTTCTCCGGCGGCGCTCGCCAAGGCGGCGCTCGCCAAGGATCGCGGCTATTATTTCGACTTCGTCGAGTTCCAGAAAAATGCCGAGCAGAGCATGACGCCCAGCACGCCGAGCATTGGCCATATTTTCGCACTGTCGTCCAAGCTCGACGACTTTTTCGCCGAAGGCTTTGAAAACCGTTTTGCGCGCCACAAGAAAACCAACCATCTCACCCGTGACTGGGCGGCGAAACATGGCTTCAATTTGTTCCCGGAAAAAGGTTTTGAATCCATCACGCTTACCTGCGTCAGCAACGGCGCACGCCCCGGCGGTCGCACGGTGGACGTGGCGAAATTGCAAAAGCTCACCAAAGACCAGGGTTTTCTCATTGATGGTGGCTATGGCAAAATCAAAGGCACCACGTTCCGCATTTCCAACATGGGCGACGAAACCGAGGCGACGATGAACCAGCTTTTCGCCGCGCTCGACAAGTCCATGGCGCAACTCTGAGTTGCGCAATTTCGGGAATTCGCTGAATGTTTCTGCATGTCAGCGCAAACTGAAACCACTTCGCCACCGCGTCCCGGCTGGTTGAGGGTGATAGCCGTTGGCCGCAATCCGCGCATCACGTTCATCCGCATTTTGGTTTTGGTGTCGGCATGCTTTGTTGTTTTCAAGTTCATTTTGCTCCCCTTGCGTGTGGACGGCATCAGCATGGAGCCAACTTATCACGATCATTCCATCAATTTTCTAAACCGCCTCGCCTATCTCACGCATGAACCTCGGCGTGGTGATGTTGTGAACATTCGTTACGCCGGGCCGCACGTCATGCTGATGAAACGTATCGTCGGCCTGCCCGGCGAAACAATCGAGTTCGTCCACGGAACTGTTTTCATCAACGGCGTGCCGCTCGCCGAACCTTACAAAAAGAACCAGTCGGACTGGACTTTGCTGCCCGAAAAGATTGGGCCGGATGAATACTTTGTCGTCGGCGACAATCGCGACATGCCTGCGCATGACCATGTTTTCGGCCGGGTGGAACGCGCGCGCATCCTCGGAAAAGTTTTGTTATGAAAATATTTTGGAGACTGGTCTTTTGGGCGGCGGTGATCGTATTCGGCGTCTGGTTGTGGACAGTTTTCTTTCCCGCGCCTGAGAAAGTCATCCGGCACCGTCTTGCCAAACTTGCGGAGGATGTCTCCTTCACGAGCGATCAGGGGAGTTTATCGCGCATTGCCGGCGGTGAAAGCGTCTCCGGATATTTTTCGACAAACATCGAGATTAACCTCAGTGTCCCCGGCCATGAACAGGTGACATTTGCCAGCCGCGCGGAAATCACCCAGGCCGCTCTCGGTGCCCGCGAAAAACTCAAATCTCTATCAGTGAAATTTCCCGACGTGAATGTCACGGTGGCACCGGACAAACAATCGGCGGTCGCGGACGTCACGATGGATGCGGCGGTTTCCGGCGAGCGCGACGCCATCGTGCAGGAAATGAACATCTCGTTTCAAAAAACGAAGGACGGCTGGCTCATCAGCCGGCTCCAAACCGTGCGCCCGCTGCGGTAATTATTTGAAACGCGATGCTCGACAAGCGGAGGGTCGGTTGTAAAAATGAGCGGATGAATTCTGTAAAGATTTTTGGAAGAATCATTTTCCCGGTTTTGGTGCTTGCCCTGAATTCTGGAAATCTCATGACGGCTGCGGTTGCCGGAACAAATTCAGCGGTTCAGGCAAGCCCCGATCCTTACGCCAACGAAACACCCGCGCACCGCGACGCGCGCATGGCCTGGTGGCGCGAGGCGCGTTTCGGCATGTTCATCCATTGGGGCGTTTATTCCGTCCCCGCCGGAACCTATGACGGCAAACAGATTCCCGGCATCGGCGAGTGGATCATGAACAAGGGGAAAATTCCAATGGCCGAATACCAGGCCTACGCGAAGGAATTCAATCCGGTGAAGTTCAACGCCGACGAATGGGTCAAGACCGCCAAAGTCGCCGGCATGAAATACATCGTCATCACCGCGAAGCATCACGACGGCTTCGCGATGTTCGACACCAAAGCCAGCCCGTGGAACATCGTTCAGGCGACGCCGTTTCATCGCGATCCGTTGAAGGAACTTGCCGCCGCATGCAATAAATACGGCATGAAGCTGGGCTTTTATTATTCGCAGGCTCAGGACTGGAACAACGGCGGCGCGGAAAGCGGCGGCAGATGGGATCCGGCGCAGCAGCACGACATGGACGATTACATTGACAAGGTCGCCGTGCCACAGGTGAAGGAACTGCTTACGCATTACGGGGAATTCCCAGCCGTGATCTGGTGGGACACGCCGGACAACATGAACTCCAACCGCGCCGCAAAATTGGCGGAGGTGCTCAAGCTCAAGCCCGGCATCATTTACAACAACCGCCTCGGCGGCGGCTTCAAGGGCGACACTGAAACGCCGGAGCAGAGAATTCCCGCCACCGGTTTTGTTGGACGCGATTGGGAAACGTGCATGACGATGAACGACACCTGGGGATTCAAGAGCTACGACAACAACTGGAAATCCACCGAAACCATCATCCGCAACCTCGTGGACATCGCCAGCAAAGGCGGCAATTATCTGCTCAACGTCGGGCCGACCAGCGAAGGACTTATTCCTGAACCAAGCATCGAACGCCTCAAGGCCGTCGGCGACTGGATGAAAGTCAACGGCGACGCGATTTACGGCACGACCGCCAGCCCGTTCAAGCGATTGCCGTGGGGACGCGCCACCAAAAAAATCAGCGGCGACAACACGACGCTTTATCTTCATGTTTTCAACTGGCCGACTGACGGCAAATTGCTCGTGCCTGGACTGGAAAATAAAATTGCTTCCGCAAAACTTCTCGCCACCGGCAAGAAATTGAAAACCAGCGTCACACCCGATGGCATTGTTGTTGAAGTTCCGACCAATGCGCCGGACGCGATTTCCTCGACGGTCGTTTTGCAATTCAAAGGCACGCCAGAAGTCGGCGCGTCGCCAATCACCCAGGAGTCTGACGGCTCGGTGCGTTTGCTCGGCTCCGAAGCGGAATTGCACGGCGGATTACAATATGAATCAGGCGCCGGCAAGGATGCCATCGGCTATTGGACAAATCCAGACGATTTCGCTGGCTGGACTTTCAATGTGGATCGTCCGGGCAAATTTCAGGTCGCCGCAGAAATCGCGTCACTTGGTGCCGGCCAGTTTGAAATTACGATCGGCAACCAAAAAATTTCCGGCACCGCCGTCAGCACGGGTGACTACACAAAATTCCGCAGCATCAATCTGCCCGGCGTTTTGGAAATCAGCACGCCCGGAAAAATCAGCCTCTCCGTAAAATCGGTGGCCGAAGGCTGGCAGCCAATCAATCTGAAATCACTCACGTTGAAACCGGCGGCGAGTTGACGGGATTTTCGAAGTGACTTCCAACGCCCGCTACCAGCTCGTCCGCCTGAACAACGGCATTTGTTCCGTGCGTTCGCTCGCGGATGCCGAAACGTTTCATCCCGTCGTCGGGCCGGTCGCCGAGGCGGAGGCGCTTTACGTCAACCAGCTCAAACTGCATGAACGGCTGCAAAATCATTCCGGCGAATTCGTGATTTGGGATGTCGGCCTCGGCGCGGCGGCAAACGCGCTCACCGTTTTGCGCGCGACGCGGGAAATTTCCTGCAACATCCGTCTCGTGAGTTTCGACCACACGCTGGAGCCGCTGGAATTTGCGCTGAAACACACCGCCGAACTCGGCTACTTCGGCGGCTACGAAAATCGTTTGAAAGAATTTCTCTGCGGACATCGCGTGACGTTTCAAGATGGCCCGCAAACGGTGAACTGGGAATTTCATCACGGCGATTTCCCGACGCTTTTGAAATCTGAAATCACAAATTTGAAATTTCAAAAACCGCACGCGATTCTGTTCGACGCCTATTCGCCCGCGCGAAACCCGGCGATGTGGACTTTGCCGCTCTTCACCAACTTGTTTCAATTGCTTGACCCAAAACGTCCCTGCGCGCTGCCGACGTATTCGCGCAGCACGATTCTGCGCGTGACGCTGCTGCTCGCCGGATTTTTTGTCGGCGTCGGACATGCCACCGGCGAAAAGGAGGAAACGACCATTGCCGCGAACGATTTGAGTTTGATCGCCGAACCGCTCGACCGCCGCTGGCTTGAGCGCGCCCGCCGTTCCCACAGCGCCGAACCGATGATGGAACCTGTTTACCATACCTTGCCGTTGAGCACGGAGTCGTGGAACAAGTTGCAGGCGCATCCGCAGTTTCAAACCGGCAATTGACGTTTGACATCCTGCAACACGTTGCCTAATGTCGCATTGAACATCGTCGCTGTCTCGGACCAGCGGGCGCTGGTCGGGAAAGCCGATACAAATTCGATTCAAATCAACCTACTAAAAATTATGGGAGCAATTATCGCACTTCTGTTCTTGGCAATTGAACTTGTCATCATCGTCGCCATCATCGCCGGCTTTTGGAAAGTGTTTGTGAAAGCGGGAAAGCCGGGCTGGGCGGCCATCGTCCCCATATACAACGTGATTGTCCTGCTACAAATCGCCGGCAAGCCGCTGTGGTGGATAATTCTTTTCTTAATCCCGCTGGTCAACATCATCATGGCCATTTTCGTCGGAATTGCCATAGCCCGAAAGTTTGGCAAAGGCGATGGATTTGGAGTTGGTCTGGGTTTGCTCGGCTTCATCTTTTACCCGATTCTCGGATTCGGCGACGCTCAATACCAGGGCGAACAGCCGTAGTTTTCATTTTTGAACTTTCATCGGCGCGGAATATTTCTAAACTGTCCGCATGAACGTCTTTGTCACCGGCGGCGCGGGCTATATCGGCTCGGTTTGCACGGAAGAACTGCTGAACGCCGGGCATCATGTCACGGTTTATGACAACCTCACCGAGGGCCATCGCTCGGCGGTGGATCCGCGCGCGAAATTCATTTTCGGCAAGCCGGAAGTCGAAGGCGACATCCTCGGTGCCGTCAAATCCGCCAAGCCCGACGCCATCATGCACTTCGCCGCCAGCGCACTCGTGGGCGAATCCATGACGAACCCGAAAAAATATTTCCACAACAACCTCGTCAACGCCCTCAAGCTTGCCGACGCCGCCGTGGAATGCGGCGTGAAGAAATTCGTCTTCAGCTCCACCTGCGCCACCTACGGGCCGCCGGACAAAATTCCGATGACCGAGGATTTGCCGCAGCGGCCGATCAATCCCTACGGTGAGGCCAAGCTGATGTTCGAGAAAGTCCTCATCTGGTATTCGCAGATTTACAAGCTGGAGTTCATCGCATTCCGCTATTTCAACGCCGCCGGCGCGAGCGAGAAATTCGGCGAACATCACCGCATCGAGACGCATTTGATTCCGAACGTCCTGTTCGTCGCGCAGGGCCGGAAGCCGCAGGTGGAGATTTTCGGCACGGATTATCCCACGCCCGACGGCACCTGCATCCGCGATTACATCCACATCAAGGATCTGGCTCAGGCGCACATGCTCGGATTGCAGCCGGGCAAGACCGGATTTTACAACCTGGGCAACGGCGACGGCTATTCCGTGAGACAGGTCATCGAGATGTGCGAAAAAGTCACCGGCACAAAAATCCCTGCGGTTGAAAAGCCGCGCCGCCCCGGCGATCCGCCCCGGCTCGTGGCCGCCGCCGACAAGGCGATCCGCGAACTCGGCTGGAAACCGAAGTTCCCAAAACTCGAGGACATCGTCGCCACCGCCTGGGCATGGCATAAAAAAAATCCAGCCGGATATCCAGATTAGGCTTGAGAACGGCGCGCCATTGACGCTCAATTAAACAAGCATGAAGAAAATCCTGTTCGTTGATGACAACCCGATCGTGATTCAGGCCTACAAGATGGCGCTGATGCGCGCGGGCTACCAGGTTGAAATTGCGCCCGACGGCCTGGCCGCCATGAAGGTCCTGCTCACCCTCAAGCCCGACGCCGTGCTGCTGGACCTGATGATGCCCGTCGTTGACGGCAAGTATGTTTTGAAATACATCCGCTCGGAGCCGGAGCTTAAATCCACCCGCGTGATCATCCTATCCGACGCCACCATTGCCGACCCGGGCATGGAGGTAAAATCGTTGAACCCGGACCGCCTCCTGTTGAAATCGCAATGCTCGCCCAAGGTGCTGACAGACATGCTGGCCGAACTTCTGGCAGACCCGGCCCCGCCTGCGTGATTTCGAACATGATTGCCGCACAGCCGTGACTGAATGCGCTGAAAATACCAACGGAATTTTAATCAATCAGCCCGGCGTTGGTGCGGTCAGTCGGACACGGATGAAACACAGATTGGCGAGGCAGGTCAACGCGACAGGCCGGAGGCCGCAATTTGGGCGATGAGGGCATTACCACCGTTGCCCGGCGGCGTTTTATGTCAGAAACAGGATCATGCCACCCACTTTCGCCGCCAATCCTGTTTCGTGATGCCCTCTTCACAACTATTTCCGGCGACAAAAATCATTTCATTTCGTCGGCGTCGTTGCGGGCGCAGGCGGCGGGTTGGGAGGCTCCGCCTTTGCCGGCGGCACATAGTCCGCCGTCCGGTAGAACGACTGGCAGCGCATGATGTCGGCGCAACCCGGGTCTTTCGGATCCATGATGATCGCTCGCGAACCCCAGTTCGGCGGGCAGATGCCGCCGAGCGCCAGCGCCGTCTCCTGCCGGATCTCCTCCGCGTCGCCGCCCACGACCGCCACCCCGACGACATACACCTGTTCAAACGGCGGCTTGGGTTCCTCCTCGTGGAACAGCCACGCCGCCCTGACTTCCGGGATCGTCGCGAAGAATTTCCCCAGCGGCTCGCGCAAGCTCGCCGGCTGGCTGGGGCTTTGCGGCAGGGAGATGCACAGCCCGTTCATCGCCATTTCGCCGGGCGTGGGGATGTAAAGCCCCGACTCGTCAACGATGCCTTGAATCCTGGCCGGATCCAAAAAGTGCGTCCCGCACGAGCACAAGGGATTGATGGCCACGCGGAACTTGTTGTGCGGCGGACAAAACCCCCGGAACAGCTCCAGTCCCAACATCTCGCCGGCCATGTAAGGCTGGCCCGGCTTCACGAATGCCGCCATCGCCTCGTCCAGCCGCCGGGGCGAGGTGAAAAGGGGAACCACTTCCTCCCCGTTCAACATCCATATCGTGATGGTCATCTTGCCGTCGGGCTGGACCTCGTGTCTGCCCTCCATTTCGGGATGATAAGGCACCACGAACGTCAGGTTGGACTCCCGCAACAGCCGCAAAAATTCCACCGTCTCCTCCACGCCGAGATGGGCGTTGGCAAAGGCATTTTCCAGAGCGTTGACCTGTTCATTCATGATTCGTCCTTGATTTATTATTCCGGCGGTTTGCCCGCGCAAGTTTTTTCGCAGTCGCCATGGCTCGCGGTTTGGTTGTCAATCCCGCCGGTGCTGCCGTTGGTTGACGAACGGTAATCAGTGTAAATGCGGATTGCGAGCGCCAGCAGCATCAGCCAGCCGGCGATTGTTCGGTTTGTTTTCATAAAAATTTTCTTATTCATTTTTTATTGTTTTACCGCCCGGTAAAATCGGCTGCTGTTCGTGGCGCAGGGATCGGTGAAGGTGAACGGGCCATTGGTCGGGGAATTGGTGACGATAGATGTCCAACTGGCCGCGACCAGATTGGTCGCCATCTCGATGGCGTAGTTGATTCCCGGCGTGCCGGCGAGGGTCAGGGCGCATTGCTTGTTGGAATAGCATGTCCCGGCACAGAATTGAGGCGGGGTGGTGCTGGCAGGAATGAACGCACCATAAACTCCCGCGTCATTCGTGGGGTCAAATCCGTCCGCACTCAACGAGGTGACTAAAACAAAACGCTTTCCATCATAAAGCGGAAGGGTGGCCAAAGGCACTTCGCTGCCTTGGGCCGCGAACGGCGTGAATTGCGGCCCCATCGGCTGGCCACTGGCATTAAGAAACTGGCACTCGATGTTGGCGTTGGTGTCGCCGCCATTGACATTCCAGGCCAGAAGATAATTGGCCCCGTCAAAAGCCAGACCGGGGAACGATTTGCTTTGATTGGTCGCAATCCCAAACTCATTGCCGGGAAAAGTTCCGGCGGGCGTCACGAACCGCCCGTTGATGTCGTAAATGTTCAGACCGGGATTCTCGTAGTTCCACACCACGAGATAATTCGTCCCGTTGAAAACCACCGAGAGAAGATCCTGTTCCATTGAACCGGTCTGGCTGATGGCAAACGGAGTTCCCACCGTGCCCGACGGCGAGACAAAGGCGCCGTCGGTGATGTTATAGGCGTATAGGGATATCACGTTGACCCAGGTCACCAGAAAATTCGTGCCGTCGAAAGCCGTCGCAATGCTTTGCTGACGCTGTCCATTGGGCGTCGCGCAAATGAGGAAATTACCGCCAATGAGCGAACCGCTGGCTGAAATGATCTGGCCGTAGATGCCCCAAACCCCGCTGCTGAAATCATTCCAAGTCACAAGATACTTGCCAGCGCCATAAACAATTCCGCCCAATTCTTCAGCATTAGTGGTGATGGGAAACCAGCTTCCAACCAAGGCTCCGGACGGGCTGAACAGTTGGGCCATGATGTTGCCGCCGAAATAATGAATGCCATCGGAATAATCATCCGGCCAAGCCATCAGTTCGTTGGTGCCGGAAGATGCGGCGAACGGATTGCCCCCAGTGTGTCCCGGCACGGGATTGATGCGCCCGCCAACCGGCGTTCCCGTCGGCCCGAAAAGCTGGGCGGTGATGTAGTAGGTAGTTCCGCCATCAGTGCCTGGGCCTGCATAATCGCCTTGGATGCCCACCAGATAATTCGTTCCGGCGCAGGCCGCACCGAATCCGGTGGCCGCCGTGTCATTGGTGACGATGGGAAACATCAGGCCACCAAAGGCCGTTGAATGTTGAAGATTGAATGTTGCGAGCGCCAGCAGCATCAGCCAGCAGGCGATGGTTCGGTTTGCTTTCATAATTTTGTTTCAATTGATTTGGTTGATTCCATCGGGCAGCCCTTTCAAATTTCAAAATCCATTTCGGCAGGCGCCGGGGTTTGGGAGAGATGCACGCGCCAGTTGCCGTGCTGGAGATGGCGGACCAGTCCGAGCAGTTCCAGGCACGCGCCGTGGCCCCAGTTGCGCAGCCGGAGCAGTTTCGTCAGTTGCCGGCCGTGCAAGTCGCCCAGCCGTTCGATGCCCGCGGCAGCCATAAGATTTCGCAGGCGGGTGGAAAGTTCGTAGCGCGAAAAATCCCATTGCCGCACTTCACGGGGTATCAACAGCCAGTCGCCCGCCCGGCCGGGCTTTGGAAAATCCCGGTGCATCCCGCCGATGGCCGCCAGGGGACAGGCGCCGGGCACGCAGAAGCCGCAGGCCTTGGGCCGCCATCGCACCGCAGGTTCGCTTTTTTCATCGTTCATTTTTTCTCCGATTCAAATTTGGGCGATGAGGACATTACCACCGTCGCCCGCGGCGTTATATGCCTGAAACAGGATTCACACCCGTATTCGCCGCCAATCCTGTCTCGCGATGTCCTCTCCGCTATCTTCCCGGCGGCAAAGTTTTTCATTTTGATGGTGTCGTTGGTGCCGGGGTCGGCGTTGGCGTGGTGCCCTGATGGCCGCCGGCGGGCGGGAACGTGTTCAGCAAAAACTTCTCCCGCGCACCCGCGTTCGCCGGGTCGAGGGCCGGATATTGCAGGTTCGCCGCGCGCTGGATGGTCAGCACTTCGTCGTAAAGTTCGGCGGCGTCCGTGTGCGTCAACGCGGTGGCGTCGAGCGCGCCGCTGATGGATTGTTTGCGGAACAGTTCGGCGGGTCCAAACGCCGCACGCGCGGTGATGAACGCCTGGGTCTCGGTGTTCGTCCAGCCGCGCCCCTGGAGAGCGGGCAGATTGTCCGGGCTTTGCACCGACGCCAAAATGGTGTCGGCCCGTTCGAGGAAGGAGGCGAGGTCGAACTTGTCGTGGTTGCCCACGGCAAAGGCCTCATGCAGTTTCACGGTCTGGCCGGGGAAGGCCAGCTTGGCCGTCTCGCGCGCTTCGTTCATCCAATGTTGGAGGATTTTCACCGCCTGCGTTTGGGCGACGGTGAGTCCGCCCAACGCGCCTTTTTTGCCTTTTTGACCGGTCTTGTCGCTGGCTACCTTGTCCACGAGCGTCTTGGCCCCCGTGATGTAGCCGACGGGCAGGCGGGCGGTCACGGCGGGATCCGCCAAACCGGCACCGATGATTAACCCCCCGTCGTGCACCAGCACGGCCTGGGGGAAGTGTGGTAATGTTTTCATGATGTGTGAGGTTTTTTAGTTTTTAGTGCGTTTATCCTAAATTCCGCAGTTGGAATCAGACGAAACCATCATTAACCACGGATGGACACGGATAAACACGGATTTCGGAAGGCGCTTTTCATTCACCCTCCGGGTGAACCGCTGGTTTTGTCTAAAGGCTTGGTATCCGTGTCCATCTGTGTCCATCCGTGGTTGAACTGCGTTTTTTAGGTTTATTTCTGCAACTGGCTTTACGGGAGCAGGTTGCAAAATCGGGGCGGGCATTGCCGCCGTGGCGGGCGGAGTTCCCAAATTCGCGGGGAGAGTTGCCGCTGTTGCGGGGGCCGTTTCCGCGCCGGCGGGGAAAGCTCTGCTGTTGCGGGGAAAGTTCCCGCAGCGGCGGGGGAACCGGCTGCTGTTGCGGGGGGACTTGCCGCCGACGCGGGGCGACCCGGCACCGTCGCGGGGGAAACCGCCGCTGTCGCGGGGGACGTTCCCAATTTCGCGGGGGAAGCCTCCGCAAGCGCGGGGGCCATTTCCAAAATCGCAGGGGGAGTTCCCAAGTTTGCGGGAGGCATTTCCAAAACTGCGGGGACAAGATCCAATTTCGCGGGAGCAGGAGACAATTTTGCGGCGGGAGGTTCCAAGAACGCGGGAGCGCCTTCCAAGTTTGCGGTGGAAAATAAAAACATCCGTCGTGCGCCATAAAAACGCCGGGGGCAGGGACAATTCTTCCGTGTGAGGGAGGCGGGAATGGTGCAAACTGTTTCCGCTTCGATCTGGCAACAACCCCGGTTGACGATTGGATTTCATGCTCGCGCGCCGGATGTTTTTTTCCCGGCGCTTGAACGAATGGAGTCATGCAAACAAAAATCACGTCCGTCTGCTCCCCGGAAATTGTTTTTTCCACAACATTTATTGTCCGCGAAAAAGGCCCATAAGAAGCGGGACGGGGACGCCGGCTTGGACGGATGTTTGAATTGCGCCGGGATGATGCGCTTCACAAACAGGGCATATGTTTTATCCGCAGCTTTGTGAAATCCGAGGATTCAAAGCGCAAAAGCCTGTCATCCGTATAATCCCAAATTCCATTTGATGCAGGATTCACGATGACATAGAATGTGGTGTATCTATGAATTCCAGAGCGCGAGCGGGTTTTACGTTGATTGAATTGCTGGTGGTAATAGCGATCATTGCAATCTTGGCGGCGATGCTTTTGCCGGCGCTGGCCGGCGCCAAGCGGAAAGCGCTGAGGATTCAGTGCGTATCAAACATGCGGCAGGTTTATCTCGCCTGCAACGTATATGCGGGAAATTCCAGCGATTGGTATCCAAGCTGGTATGATTCTGGCGGGCATCCAAAAAACGAACTTCATGCGGAGGACTACGCAAGCTTCGTCGTCGGCCCGAAAAGCCCGGGGACAAACAAGCAGGAACCTCCGTCAACCCTTGATGAGCTTAACAATCTTGGCCTTCCCTATTCGATGAATCTTCTGGGCGACGGGAAGGTTTTGTATTGCCCGTGTTTCACAGCGGCCAATTCGCGCAGCATCGAGAATTATTCCACGCCGTCATTTATGAGCACGGACAGTTCGTAGGGGGTTGTCAAATCCACCATCTTGTTCAATCCGCGCGTGGCGAATGCGGCCGGTTTCGCCGGCGGCTCGTCGGACCCGGCGACGCTCCGTGCCTATCAAAAGACGTCCGACGTTCACGGGCAGGATGTTTTTGCCACGGATTTCATGGAAGGGACCGGGGGGATGCAGTTCAACGCCGTCGCCTTTGCGCATTACCCGTCCAAGGGCTGGGTCACGCTTTTCACCGACGGCTCGGCCAAATATGTCACCAGTCCGGGCGCGTTTGCCATCGCCACCGCCAGTTCTTTCACCACCGCCCAAACGGCCCAGTCTTGCACTCAATATGACAACATTTTCACAGACCTTAAAAAGGACCAGTGACAGGGCTTGTCCGTTTGCCGACCGTTGAGAAGCTGCGGTTTGAAGGTCGGAATTTTCTTGCCAAAGCCGCCGGTCAACGGGCATTTTCCGACATGGCAGCAACGCGCAATTCCAGCTTCGACAATCCGTTCTATCAACCGGCGGACAAGTTTTTCCCTGCAAACAACAAGATCGGCCTGACGTTCGACGACATCACGCTCGCGACGCTCTATTCCGAAATCCTCCCGCGCGACACGCAGCTGGACACGCGACTCGCGGATAATCTGCATCTGCACATCCCCGCCATCTCGTCGGACATGGACACGGTGACGGAATCGCGCATGGCCATCGCGATGGCGCTCAACGGCGGTCTGGGCCTCATCCATTACAACATGCCGGAGCGGCAGCAGATCTCCGAGGTCAGCCGCGTGAAGAACCATGTCCACGGCCTGATCCAGGAACCGATCAAGGTTTCGCCGGAACAATTCATCGGCGACGTGCTGGCCATCATTGAGCAGAAGAAATTCGCGTTCGGAACCTTCCCGGTGGTTGACGAAATAGGAAAGCTCGTCGGGCTGCTGTCCGGCCACGTCGTCAAGCCGCGTTACGCAAAGCTGAAGGTTTCGGAGGCGCTCACGCCGCGCTCGCAGGTCCACACCATCGTGCAAAAGGAACTGGGCAAGGACCCGATTGCGCGCGCCGACAAATTTTTCACCGAGCATCTCGGCATCCACAAGCTGCTCGTGGTGGACGACAAGGACAAATTGTGCGGGCTGATCACGTTGAGCGACGTGGAGCGCATCACGCTGGAACGCGCGGCGCAGTTCAAGCCCGCGCGCGATGAGAATTTCCATCTCATCTGCGGCGCGGCGGTCTCGGCCACGCGCAATGCATTCGGCGAACTGGACAAAAAAAGAATTCTTGAGCATGTCGGCGGCCTCGTCGAACGCGGCGTGGATGTCATCGCCGTTTCCACCGCGCACGGCCACACAAAGGGCGTGGGCGACACGGTGAAGGTGTTGCGCGACGCATTTCCAAAGCTGCCGCTCATCGCGGGCAACGTCACGAGCGCGGCGGGCGTGGAATTTCTGGCCGGCTGCGGCGCGGACGCCATCAAGGTGGGGCAGGGGCCGGGTTCGATTTGCACAACGCGGATGGTTGCGGGCGTGGGTATTCCGCAAATGACGGCTCTTTACGTTTGTTCGCGCGCGGCGGCGAAGAAAAAGGTGACGATTTTGGCCGACGGCGGCATCACGAAATCCGGCGACATCGTGAAGGCGTTGACGCTATCGCAGGCGGTGATTTGCGGCGGGATTTTCGCCGGTTGCAACGAGGCGCCTGGCGACGTGGTGGAAATCAGCGGCAAACTTTACAAACAATATCGCGGCATGGGCAGTTATGCGGCGATGAAGGCCGGGTCCGCGGCGCGTTACGGTCACGACAAAAATCCGGCGCAGAAGGTCGCGCCCGAAGGCGTCGAGGCGCTCAAGGAAGCGTGCGGATCAGTGGACCGCGTGCTGGCGCAGCTCATCGGCGGCATCCAGAGCGGCATGGGTTATCTCGGCGCGGCGAACCTCGCCCAACTCCGCGCCAAAGCGCGTTACATCCGGGTCAGTCCCGCCGGCATGCGCGAAGCCGCCCCGCACGACGTGGTGGAGTTGAAGACGGGAAATTAAAACACAATCGGGTCGTTCAGTTTGCCGCAATGTAAACAACGGGAGCGGTCCACATCCGGGTCATCCGTGTAAACAAACCCGCATTTCGAACAGCGGAAAATCCGGTCTTCCGTGTGCGCCGGGCCGAAGCGATGTCGGCGCATTTCCGAATAAACCCACAGGCCGATGAGGCCGCCCAGCAGCACGGCAACATAGATCACGATGAGCGTGGCAGCAGACATTTATGGTGATGTGGCAGGCAGGTTGGTGCCCGCGAGTGGAACCGTGCGCCAGTTGAAAATTAAATTCTCCAATGTTAATTGCGCCGACGGCGCGAAACGCGCGGCGCGGGCCAGGTCGAGCGCCTTGTCGTCGGCATCTTTGTAACCGGACGATTCCAACAGCACGGTTGAAGCCACATCGCCCGCCGGATCCACGAGCACCTGAACATGGCTCGGTGCAACCACGTCGTTGTATTGAAGCGACGGCAGGTTGATCTGATTGATCAAGCGCCGCTGCGAAAATTCCCCTTCCACCTGCATCGTGGAGTTTTGCGCGATCTCGGGTTTAACCGGCGGCAGTTCGGTCAATTTTGCCTCCGGCTTTAAGTCGAGCGCGTGGCTCGCAAACAAATTTGTCTGCATGAATTGTTGAAATGTTGCGCCCAGATTTTCAGCGGACAACACCAACCAGCGCGGCTGCTCGGTCCAGTCCTGACGGTGAAACTGGACGCGCGGCGGTTCGAGCCACGCCGGGCCGGAAAACCCTCCAAGATGGGGCAGCGCAAAAAGCGTCGGGTCGTTCAGCGCGATCAGTTCGTCGGAATCGTCCGCAAGTTTGAGCGACGGAACATTCGAGATGGCGCGCGGGGAAACGGGTTTTCTTTCGCCAAGCGCAAAAATGACTGCGACGTGCGCGGCGAAAATAACTGCGACCAACGTCAGCCATTTTTTTTGCGACCAGCCTTCGCCTTGAGGCTTCGGCCCGGCAAGCCCCTCGCCAAGTTCCAATGCGGATGAATTTGCCGGCACCTCGTTCATGGCTGGTCGGGCGTGCTGATAACGCGCGGAAGCGTGGCGAGCAGCACGTCACGGATGCCCGCGTCGCGCGCGACCATGGTCAGGCGGACAAGCTGTTCGTAAGTCACGGATTTGTCGGCGTGGATGACGAGCGTGAGCGGTTCGTCGGAATTTTTCGCGGCGCTGGCGAAACTGGATTTCAGTTCCGCTTCGCTGCCGACAATTTTGTTGGCGAAATAAAACCGTCCGCTCGAATCAATGGCCACCGCCACGCTCGGTTTGTCCGTGCCGGGCAAATCGCTGGCGGTCGGCGGTTGCAGTTCCACATGCAATCCTTGCACCGGCAGCAGCGCGCCGAGCATCAGGAAAATCACGAGCAGAAAAAGGACGGCGGCGAACGGCGCAACATCAAACGGGCTGCGCAGCAACCGGGTGTTGCGCGGGAATTTCATGAGGGTTTGCCGTTGCCGTTCTCGGTGACGATGTTGACGATTTCGCCGGAGACGCGTTCCATGTCGAGGACGATTTTGTTGACGCGGCTGACGAGGTAATTGTATCCGGCATGTGCGAAAATCGCCACGGCGATGCCCCCCGCCGCGCAAATGAGCGCGTGCCAGATGCCGTCCGACAATAATTCCATGTTTGAATACAAACCTTCCTTTCCGACAACCTTGAAGACATCCATGAACCCGATGATTGTGCCGAGCAGGCCGAGCAGTGGCGCGATTTGCCCGATGGTCGCCAGCAAATTTAATTTTTCCTCGAGCAGCGGCACTTCGGTCAGGCCGGCTTCCTCGACGGCTTCGCGCACGCGCTCGCGGCCTTTGTCGCGGTTGAGGATGGCGGTTTTGACCAGCCGCGCGACCGGGCCGGGCGTGGCGTCGCAGATCGAAATGGCCTCGACGACGTTTTCACGCTTGAGCACATTGCGCACGCCGTTGAGAAACTCAGTGGAATTGATCTGCGAGCGGTGGCAGTGCAGCGCACGTTCGATGAACACGGCGATGGCGATGGCTGCGGCGATCAAAATCAGCCAGATCACCGGCCCGCCGTTGGCTAGAAGCGTTGGCATGAACGTTTTATAGGCTTTTGCGTGCGAAGTTCAAAGCGGAAAATTCGGAGAAGGAAGCCGGGCGACGGAACAATTTCCCACTTCTAAATTCTGGCTTCCAACTTCCGGCTTCTGTAAGCTCAATTGAATATGGCTGTCGCAGACGAAAAAGTTCTCGTTTTCCCCCGCTCGCTTTTTGAGCGGCTCGGCGTTTTTCAGGGATTCAGCAACGATGTTGGCCGCTATCTGCCCGCGATCCTTGACAAAAACAACAACAGCTTCCAGCCGCGCGCCCAGGCTGAAACCAATCCTGACTTCAAGCAGATCATTCCATACGTCGTGGTGACCGATGGAAAAAGCATCCTCCATTATGTTCGCGGCAAGAAGGCTGGCGAGCAGCGGCTGGTCGCCAAAGGTTCCATCGGCATCGGCGGACACATTAATGACGAAGACCACTCGCTGTTCGCGGACGGAATGCAGGCGTTTCAAGCCGCCGTCGAGCGCGAGGTGCGCGAGGAACTTTCTGTTCAAGGCGCTTTCGACGCAAAACCCGTCGGCCTGATCAACGACGATTCCACGGAAGTCGGCCGGGTGCATTTCGGCATCGTTCATTTGCTGTTCCGCACGCCGGACAAGGTGAAGAAAAACGAACAGGTCATCACGCAGGTCGAGTTTGTTCCCATTGAAGAACTGAAGGCGAAACGCGAGCAGATGGAAACCTGGTCGCAGCTTTGCCTCGACAATCTTGAGGCGTTGTTGAAAGCAAAATAAATTTAATTCCGCGCACCAAATTATGGGCCTCATTTTCAAAGACGCCGACCACAAGCCGCTCGACCCGGCGGTCGCGCGCAAACGCGCGATCCTTTTTTCGCTTCCGTTCGCGGCGGTCGGGTTCATCGCGCTCATTTTGCTGGTGCATGACGGATTGCTCGGCGGATTGGACCGGCAAAAACTGTTCCGGCTTGGCAGCGCGGTCGCCGCCAGCATCGGATTTATCGCGCTCATTTTCGGAATTGTCGCAAAAAAAAGTTCGCTCGCCGGGCAATTGAAGTTGTCCGACCAGATTTCCGAAAAACCCTGGCTCAAGCGCGCGGACTGGGCCGCAGGAAAAATCAAGTCCGACGGCATACCGCACGCGAAATCTTATTTAACCATGGGAATCGCGCTCTGCGTCATCGGCGGACTCATCGCCGGCCTCGTCCTCCCGAAGGCGCTGCGCGACGGAAATTACAACGCGCTCGTCGCGGCAATTTTCCCAATCGTCGGAATTGCTTTTTTGATTTCCGTGATCAAAAAATTTCGCGCGCACCGGCGTTTTGGCGACTGCGCTTTTGAAATGACGCAAACGCCCGCGCCAACCGGCGGCGCGCTCGAAGGCGCGATCCGAACAAGCCTGCCGCTGAAATTTGAAAAAGAATTGCGCGTTGAACTTTTTTGCGTCCGCAAAATTACCTCCGGTTCTGGACAAAACCGCCGCACCGAAGAAAAAATCCTCTGGCGCGACGAGAAAGTTTTCAAACCCAGTTCGGCCGGTCTTGAAGCCGGAAAAATTCCGGTGCAATTCGATTTGCCGCCCGGCCAGCCGCAATGTTCCGAGCGCGGCAACGAGGCGGTTTGCTGGCGGCTCGAAATGAAAATCCCCGCCACAAATTTCCACGCCACGTTCGACGTGCCGGTTTTCAAGATTGCAGGCGACAAGACGATTCCAAAGTCCGGTTGAAATTGTAATTGCGGCAATTCAACCGCATGACAAACTTGGCGAAACCTCAAAGCCATGAGCGATTTCGAAATTGATTCAAACAAATCAGATTCATCTGGCAAACCCAGCGGAATCGGCTCGACGATTTTTTTATTCTTGTTCAGCCTGCCGTTTGCTGGCGTCGGTTTGTTTGCGCTCGTCCAAGGCATCAGAGAATTGATCGCCGGAAAATCTCATGACGGTTTGCCGCTTTGCATAGTGGGACTTGTTTTTTCACTCGCTGGCTTTGGCCTGATGTCCGTCGTGGTTTGGGGAAGAAAAAAACTGCAGAAGGACGCCGAGTTGAAAGCGCGCTTTGCCGACAAGCCGTGGATGATGCGCGACGATTGGGCGGACGGAAAAATAAAATCATCAGCTTCGGGGCAACTGATTATTTATCTCGTTTTCGCCGCCGCTTTTTGCGGCATCGGCGGATTGGGAACGGCCTTGGCGGTTCCCGACGCGCTGCACAAGCATCAATACGGCGGACTGATGGTTTTGCTTTTTCCAGCGGTCGGAATCGGTTTTCTTATCGCGTTCATCAACGTCTGGCGCTCGCAGCGACGTTTCGGAAAATGCTTTTTTGAACTTGCACAAACTCCAATTCCGCTCGGCGGAACTTTGGACGGGATGATTCAAACCGGCAAACCATTGAAATTGGAACATGAGTTGAACCTGAAAATTTCCTGCGTCCGCCAAGTCACAACCGGTTCGGGCAAAAATCGCAGCACCAATGAATACATTCTCTGGCAGGAAGAAAAAATTTACTCAAGCCAGGCAAATTTGCCTGAACCCGAACCCGGCCATACCGGAATTCCGGTTCATTTCAAATTGCCGGACAATCAGCCGGAATCAATCGCCGGCAGCGGCGACGGAATTCACTGGCGGCTCGAAGTAAAATCAAAAATGCGCGGCCCGGGTTTTCACGCAATTTTCGATTTGCCGGTTTTCAAAATCGCTGGCGCAGAAATTTCCGATTCAAGCGTAACTGAAGCCGATGATTCCGACCCGACGGCCGCGCTTGCCGCGCCAATCGAAGAAATCCGGCGCGAAGAAAATTCAAAAATAAAAATCTTCGAAGGGCCGAACGGACGTGAATTTTATTTTCCGCCCGCGCAAAATATCGGCGCGGCGCTGCTCGTGACGATAGCGGCGTTCGTCTGCATCGGCATCGCCATCGGCACATATCATCTGCACGCGCCGATTGTTTTTCCGATTGTGTTTGGCTTGGTCAGCGTTCTTACGATTTACGGCGCATTCAGCGCATGGTTCAAATCCAGCCGCGTGATGATTGATTACACCACCGTTCGCGTCACAACCCGCTGGCTGATTTTAAGCCGCGCGCGGGAATTTTCCGCGAGCAACGTTGCGCGATTTGCGACGAAAGTCGGATTGCAAAGCGGTTCGCAAATTTTCACCGACATTTTAATCGTCAGACGCAGCGACGAAGAAAGTTTCAGCGCGCACGACGAAAAGCTTCAGGACATATTTCAAGACGCCGAATCTTCCGGCCCAAAAAAAGTCGTCGCGCGATTTCAACAAGTTGCCGCGCGCGCTGGCGTCACCGCCGCCAGCAGCATTGCCAGCGCCGCCGAAGCCGATTGGCTCGTCGCCGAAATGAACAAGGCACTTGGCCGCAAATAAAATTTCTCGGCAATTTCGACGGATCGGCTACGCTCACGCCAATCGGTGAGTGCAAAACTTAAAACTAAAAATCCAAAACCAAAAATCTCTGCAAACTGGCGCAAGGAAGTCGAGCGCATTTTGATTTCCCAGGAACAAATCGCGCGCCGCGTCAAAATCCTCGCGCGCGAAATCGAGCGCGATTTTCGCGGGCGCGAAACAGTTGTCGTCTCGCTCTTGAGCGGCACGGTGATGTTTCTCGCCGATTTGATCCGCCATTTGAACCTGCCGCTGCGCCTGGATTTCATCGGCGTTTCCAGCTATGGCGCCGGCACGGAATCTGGCGATCTGGTTTTCACCAAAGAATTGCGGCTCGACGTTCGCGGCCGGGACGTTTTGCTTGTGGACGACATTTTGGACACAGGCAAAACCATGATCCGCGTGCTGCCGAAGCTCCGCGCGCTCAAGCCGCGCCGGATAAAAGTCTGCGTGCTGCTCGACAAGCCTTCGCGGCGAATCGAAAAAGTGAAGGCCGATTACATCGGATTCAGCGTGCCGGATTTTTTTGTCGTCGGCTACGGGCTGGATTTCGCCGAACGTTACCGCAACCTGCCGTTCGTCGGCGTTTTGCATCCGCACATTTACAAGGAAGCCTGCAAGCAGGTTTGCCGGAAATAGCCGTGCCGAATGTTCAACCACGGATGGACACGGATTAACACGGATTCGGCAGACATAAATTCCGCTGGTCGCACTTCGTCAATTCGTTTCAAATTTACATCCGTGTTTATCCGTGTTTATCTGTGGTTAAGCTATGGCATTTCTCAACGACAATTATCTTAAACTCAAGGCCGGTTATCTGTTTCCCGAAATCGGCCGGCGCGTAAAATTATTTTGCGACGCGAATCCCGAAGCCGCGAAAAAACTGATCCGCTGCGGCATTGGCGACGTGACCGAGCCGCTGCCGCCCGCCGTCATCGCCGCGCTGCACAAGGCCGTGGACGAAATGGCCGCGCGCGAAACGTTCAAAGGCTACGGCCCGGAGCAAGGCTACGACTGGCTGCGCGCCGCCATCGCCAAAAATGATTTCCGCGAGAAGGGAATTGAAATCGCCGACGACGAAATTTTTGTCAGTGACGGCGGCAAGTGCGACAGCGGCGGCATCCTCGACATCCTCGGCGCAAAAAATAAAATCGCGATCAGCGATCCCGTTTATCCCGTTTATGTGGACACGAACGTCATGGCCGGTCACACGGGCGAAGCGAGCGAAGCGGGCGCGTTTGCAAAACTGGTTTATCTGCCGTGCAAACCAAGCAACGGTTTCATTCCCGAACCGCCGAAGAAGCACGTTGACGTGATTTACCTTTGCTCGCCGAACAATCCGACCGGCGCGGCGGCCACACGCGAACAGCTTGAGGCGTGGGTGAAATACGCGCTCGAACACAAGTCCGTGATTTTGTTCGACGCGGCTTACGAGGCTTACATCACCGAGCCGGGCGTGCCGCATTCGATCTACGAAATTCCCGGCGCGCGCGAGTGTGCGATTGAATTCCGCAGCTTCTCGAAAAACGGCGGCTTCACCGGCACGCGCTGCGCTTACACCGTCGTTCCGAAAACGCTCAACGCGCAGACGAAATCCGGCGAGTTCAAACCGTTGCATCCATTGTGGAACCGGCGCATGACAACGAAGTTCAACGGTGTGAGTTACATCGTCCAGCGCGGCGCGGAAGCGCTGTATTCACCCGAAGGCAAAGCGCAGGTCGTCGAACTCATCAAACATTATCTCGGCAACGCGGAAGTGTTGCGGAAAGGCGCGAAGAAGGCCGGCCTGAAAGTTTTCGGCGGCGTCAATGCGCCTTACATTTGGGTGCGCACACCGAAAGGCGTCACGAGCTGGCAGGCGTTCGACAAAATTTTGAACGACGCCAACGTCGTCATCACGCCCGGTTCCGGCTTCGGCTCGAAGGGCGAAGGCTATTTCCGCATCAGCGCGTTCAACAGCCGCGCCAACGCCGAGGAAGTCGCCCGCCGGTTACAGGAATTGAAGTGGTAAATTCGTCATTGCGGGAAGAAATTTATTTGTTATCCTGACCGCTCGTTTTTACTGGAAATTTAACCAAAGAAAATTTATGTCACAGCATCGCAGTCTCCGCGCGGCGTCCACACTTGGCGGCAAGCGCAATGTCCTCAAGCGTTTCGAGCGCACGGCGCTCCTGGAAAAACGCGGTCAGCGCAAAACCGGCGACCGCATCACCGGTCTGCGCAAAACCAAGCCGGAGGCGTGAACGAAGTGTGAAGTGTGAAGGACGAAGTTAAGATTCCGTTCGCTTCGCACTTCGGACTTTCAACTTCCAACTTCGCATGGTTCGTCTCCAGAAGTTTTTAGCCGACGCGGGCATTGCCTCGCGGCGCGCGGCGGAACAGATCATTCTGGACGGCAAAGTCCGCGTCAACGACCGGTTCGTGCGACTTCTAGGCACTAAGGTTGATCCCGAACGCGACGAGGTGATTCTGGACGGCAAGATCATCCGCGCACGGCGCAAGCTTTACATCGCCTTGAATAAGCCGCCGGGCTGCGTCTGTTCGCACGCCGATGAACTGGGCCGTCCGACGATTTACCAGTTGTTGCCAAAGGAATGGCAAATCGTGAATTCGGTCGGTCGTCTGGATTTCAACAGCGAAGGATTGATTTTTCTGACGAATGATGGACAATTCGCGTTGCGCCTGACGCATCCGCGTTACGGTGTCCGAAAAAAATACATCGCGACGGTCGAAGGCAAGGTGGAGCCGGCAATGCTGGCGGAGTTCACGCGCGGCATTTTTCACGGCGGCGAGCGGTTGAAGGCGGAAAAGGCGCGGCTCATGGGCAGCAGCAACGCGAAGAGCGTCGTGGAACTGGAGCTGGCCGAGGGCAAAAACCGCGAGGTGCGGCGGATGTTTGAGTCGCAAAATGTTCCGGTGAAAAAATTGCAGCGCGTGCAGATCGGGAAAATAAAGCTGGGCGAGTTGAAACTGGGCAAATGGCGGACATTGACAGAAGCGGAAATAAAAACTTTACTGTTGGAATCATGAAAACAAATTGCTGGCTGGTTTTAGGAACGATGATTGCGGCAAGCGCAATCGCACAGGACACAAATACTTTGCCGCCGATTCCCGCGCCGGTGGCTTCTCCTTCAGCGGAGGTCGCGCCCGCAGCCGCCGTGGCCGACACGAACGCGCCGGTCTCGCCGGTCAAACACAAGAAACGCATCGCCGCGCCGAAGAAACTTGCCGAACCGGCTGTCACGCTCGCGCCCGGCCCGGCGGAAGTCGCCGTCACCAATCTCAACGTCCGCGGCCAGGCCGGCCTCAAGGGCGAATTCATCGCGCACATTTCAAAGGGCGACGCCGTGACAGTCCTCGACCAGATCAATCTTGGCAAGCACAAGGCCGACGAGCCGGCGCAATGGGCCAAAATCGCGCTGCCCGCCAGCGTGAAAGTCTGGGTTCGCGCGGCATTCATTGACGTGACAAACAAGGTTGTCCTGCCGAGGAAATTAAACCTGCGCGCCGGGCCGGGCGAAAATTACAGCGTTCTCGGCGTGATCGAACGCGGCACGCCCGTTTCCGAAATCATCACGAAGGGCGACTGGACACAAATTGACGCGCCGACAAATGCCTACGCTTTCGTCGCGGCCATGTATCTCAGCCAGGTAGCGTCTGGCAATCTGGCCACGAACACCATCTCCTCGGCGGAAACCGAAACGCCCATGACCACCAACAGTGTTCCCGAATCGCAGCCACTCGTGACCGAGCCGACCAACACCGTGCCGGAAGCGGTTGACACCAATGCCGCACCGGCGGCTGACACCAACGCCGTAACCGCTCCGACACCGGAGGTTGACACCAACACGCCGGCCCCGCCGCGCATCGTGACGCACGAAGGCGTCGTGGGATACACCGCCAGCCCGATTTCGCCCACGGATTTCAAATTATACGATCCGGACACGTTCCAGAACATTGATTATCTTTACACCACCTCGAAGGATCTCGACTTGAAGCGCTACGTCAACATGCGGATCATCGTCACCGGCGTGGAAGGGCTTGATGCCCGCTGGCAGGATACACCCGTCATCACCATCCAACGCATCCAGGTGCTCGATACCAATGCCGTCCACCAAGCCACCATCAAGCACGCGCATTGACGGCCGCGCGATCGCCGCGCAAATCCTGCGGGAACTCGCCGCGCGCGTCGCGGAACTGAAAAAACGCGGCGCGGCTCCCGGCCTCGCGTTCGTGCGCGTCGGCGAGGACGCGGCTTCAAAAGTCTATGTCGGGCGCAAGGAAAAAACCTGCGCCGAACTCGGCATATTTTCCGAAACGCACGTTTTAACGGAACAAACTTCCGAGACGGATCTGCTCGCGCTGATTGCGAAACTGAATTCCGATGCGCGCCTGCACGGGATTCTGGTTCAGGCACCGCTGCCGAAGCACATTTCGGAATCAAACATCTATTCCGCCGTCCTGCCGGAAAAGGACGTGGACGGTTTTCACCCGGTCAACGTCGGCAAACTGATGCTCGGCGACGCCGGAGGTTTCCGTCCCTGCACGCCGGCGGGAATTGTCGAACTGCTCGCACGCTCGAACGTGAAGACGGACGGCGCGGAAGTTGTTGTGCTCGGACGCGGCAACATCGTCGGCAAACCGATGGCCACGATGCTCTGCCAGAAGGGCAAAAGCGCGAATGCGACCGTGACGATCTGCCATTCCGCCACGCGCGACATCAGATCGCACTGCCTCCGCGCGGATATTTTGATCGCCGCGATGGGTGTTCCTGAGTTTGTGAAGGCCGACATGGTCAAGCCCGGCGCGGTGGTGATTGACGTGGGCGTCAACCGCGTTGATGGAAAAATCGTCGGCGACGTGGACTTCGCCGCCGTCGAGAAGATTGCCGGGAAAATCACGCCCAACCCCGGCGGCGTCGGCCCGATGACGATTGCGATGCTGATGCAGAACACCGTGCGCGCGGCGGAGCAAGGCGTTGCATCGTTGAAACGTTAAATCGTTACAACGGATTCACGATGCGATAATTTTCCGATGTAACGATGCAACAACTTTACGATTCAACGAATTTATGAACGCCACCCGAATTCTCCCCGACCTGCAATCCTCGCTGCTCTGCGAGGAAGTCCGGCAGGAGGCCAATGGAAATTTTTTCATCATCGGCGTCGTCAACTTCATCCGCGTGCCGCAACTGCCGGTTGTCGCCGCGCGGCTCTGCGTCTTCAACCGCTGGACGGCGGGCATCGGCCAGTTCGTCGAGGGCGTGAAGCTGATCGCACCCGACCAGACGACCGTCCTGCGCAAGGGCGAGATGAAATTCGAGTTGCGCGACGCCGCGATGCACTCTACCAACGTCATGGTCTTCGGACAGGTCGAATTCAAGGTGCCCGGCACTTATTACATCGAGGTGCTCGTGGACGACGTCATGAAATTGCGCTATCCCGTTCCCGTCATCCATGCGCCGCCGCAGAACCAGAATCCGCCAACGCCGATGCCGGAACAGCCAGCCTGATCTTCCAGCCACAGATTGAACACGGATGAAACACGGAAACAATTTGCGTGGGAGCCGCTGACGCCGCGCGGCGTGGCTGCGTTCGCGCACGCAAAATTGAGCCGCCTGGTGCTCGTTCAGTTCATCGTCGCGCTGCTCGCGGCGTTTTCCGCACTCTGGTTTCTCGACAACGGCTGTTTCCCGACCATCCGCGCGGCCATTCAAAGCCTGCCTGACGACGGGAAAATTTCCTCCGGCAATCTTGACTGGCACGGGGATTCGTCGCAAATGCTCGCCGAGGGAAAATTTCTGGCGTTCGACGTTGACTTGAACCATTCCGGCCAGATCACCTCGACCGCCGACTTGCAAATCGAATTCGGCCGGGGAACCGTATGTGTCTTTTCATCGCTGGGCTACGGCTACGGGAAATTTCCGTATCCGCCAGACCGCCTCGCGCCGTTCAACCGCCCGGAGCTTGAACCCCTCTGGGATGCGTGGGCGGCGGAAATTCTTTTCATCGCCGCCGCCACGACCGTCGTCGCCTTGCTGTTGATCTGGTGGATTCTTTCGACAGTCTATTTTCTCCCGGTCTGGATCCTGGGATTCTTCGCGAACCGCGACCTGAATTTCCGCGCAAGCTGGAGACTGTCCGGCGCGGCGCTCATGCCGGGCGCGCTGCTGATGACAGCGGGCATTTTCCTGTATGGTTTTGGATTCATGAATTTGGTTTCGTTCGGATTCATTTTCGCGTCGCATTTTGTCCTGGGCTGGATTTACCTGTCCGTCAGCCTTGTGTTTCTTCCGCGAATTTCAGAAGCCAAGCCGAAGGCAAATCCGTTCACGGACAAAAAATAGCCCTTCCCGCCGCTGCCGGGTTGTTTTCCCTAAAGAATGCGGCTTTCTGCCGAAAGCCGCTACGCCACTTTTGCAGAGGTCTCCTGTAGGACAAAAAAACAAGGCCACACCCCCCACCGGGTCAGGCTTTTCGGATGATCTTCAAGGCGACGCCGTAATCTTCGGTTGCCGTCCGTATTGCGGGCAGAGCCACGGCCAGTCCATTTTCATCACGCGCGAATTTCAATTCGCCGGACGAATCTGGAAGAGGGATGCTTCCGATTTCGCCCTTGTAATCCGCCGAGCCGCCAGGCTGGCACCGGTGGCGAGTGCGGAAGCTTTTAGAAAATGGCGGCGCGAAAATGGAGTCTTCATGTGGTGAAATGGATGCGGGGATGATTGTTCATCAAAATTTCAACCTGGCAAAGAATTATTGGGGGCAACGCCGCCGTTGCCCGCGCCTTGCGACCGGGCATGAAGATGACGCGCAGCCGCCGCTTCATCCGGCAACGCCGGGACAAGCGGCTATTGAAGGCCACCGTCCAGCCGCACAGCTCCCCCCTTTCCAATTTTTATTTCGCGCGCCAAAGTTCCGTAGCGGATCCTGCACGGATTTCCGGCAAGGGAATGGATGGTGGCGGAAACCAGCTTTCCATTCTTCCATCCCATGTCCACGGTGAAGCCGCCGCGCGCGCGCAGGCCTAGAACGCCGCCGTCCGGCCATGCCGGGGGAAGCGCGGGAAGCAGGTTGATTTCGCCGTCCTGCGATTGCAGCAGCATCTCGCACATGCCGGCGGTGATGCCGAAGTTGCCGTCAATCTGCATCGGCGGATGCAGGCCGAAAAGATTCAGGCAGGTGTTGCGGCTGGAAAAGAGCTGCTGCATCTCGCGGTGCGCGGCCCCGCCGTCCAGCAGGCGCGCGTAGAGCGCGGTTCTCCAGCCAAAGGACCATTCGCGAACGTCGCCGGTGTCGCCGCGCGCGTCGAGCGAAACTTTGGCGGCTTTTGCCAGCGCGGGGGTTTGTTCGACGCTGATCTGCCTACCGGGAAACACCGCAAACAAATGCGACGTGTGGCGGTGGTGGTCGTTGGGCGTGTCGAGTTCGGGATATTTTGGATCGTGCTTCTCGGTCATCCATTCGAGCAACTGCCCCCAACTGCCGATGCCGGGCGTGGCCAGCTTGTCCCTCATCGCGGCGATTTTGTCGCGATAATCCTTGTCCACGCCCAGCGCGTCCGCCGCGCCGACGTAATTGTTGAACAGATCCCAGACGATTTCCTGGCTGTAGCTCACGCCGTCCTCGGTCGGGCCGTGTTCCGGCGACCATGCGTCGGGCACGACGAGCCTTCCGTCCGGCAGGGTCTTCAAATGATCCTGCCAAAATCCGCAGACCTCCTTGAGATAGGGATAGGCGGTGTCGGCCAGGAATTTTTTGTCGCCGCCGAACGCGTAGTGCTCCCAGAAATGCCAGCCATACCAGGCGTTCGCGGTGTTGTCCCATTTCCAGCCCATGCCGCCATAGATGTTGTGCGAGGTGCGGATGGCAAAGCCGCGCCGGGCAAAATTTCCGTCGGCGGTCTTGAACTCATTCGCCGCCATGGTGGCCGTGCGCCACGCGGGCATCTGGCTTTCCACCAGGTCAAAGAACGGCTGCGCGCATTCGGCGAGATTGGCCGGCTCGGCAAGCCAGTAGTTCATCTGGACGTTGATGTTCGCGTGATAATCGGAATGCCACGGGGGCGTGTCGCTGTCATTCCAGAGGCCTTGCAGGTTTGCAGGCAGGCCGCCGGGACGCGAACATGAAATCAAAAGATAGCGGCCGTATTGGAACAGCAGTTCCTCAAGCTGCGGGTCAACCGTCCCGGCGGCGGCGACCTTGCGCTTGTCGGTCGGCAACGCGAGCTGTTCCGGCGAGGACTTTCCCAGGTCCAGCGAGACGCGGTCGAACAGCGCGTGAAAATCCTTTTCGTGCGCGGCCTTGAGCGCGCCGTATTTTTTGGCCGCCGCGCCTTCAACCTCCTTCGTCACGCGCCCATGCGGATCTTCGCCGCGAAAATGTTTCGCGAAGTCCATCGCGTAATCCGTGCCTGCCGCGACGATGAGAGTGAGGCTGTCGCAATTTGTGAAATCAATCGCCGGGCCGTTTGTCTGGAGCGAGCCGCCGGCATTGAGCACGACCAATTGCGCCTCGTATTTCAACCCGTTGGAAAGCGCCCCCGCGTCGGTGAGATGATTTTTCGCCGCAACAATTTTTGCGCCGTGCGAATCTTCCAGGCCAAGGCTGCCGGTGTAACTGCCGGGCTTGTCGGACGTGAGCCGCACGACAAGCACGCCGTCGGCATGGCTGCAAAAATACTCGCGTGAAAACTTGACGCCGTTCACCGAATAGCTGACGTGCGCCAAGGCGTCGCCGATGTCGAGATCGCGCCGGTAATCCGAAACGGTTTCATGCCCCGGCAGGTTGATGAACAGTCTGCCGAGCATTTGATACGCGCCCATCGTGTCGTAATCGCCCGAGGGGTCGCCGTCGCCGGTCCACAGGCTGTCCTCATTGAGCACCACGCTCTCCCGCGCCGTGCCGCCGGCGACCAGCCCGCCGATGCGTCCGTTGCCGATGGCCAGCGCCTCGTTCATGAAATGGGAACCCCTGCCGCCGCCCATGCCTACGACCGGCTGGCCCGTGCCGCTGGTCAACGGCTCCTCCGTCGTGCCGGCGACCGGCTGCTGATACCACAAGACCAGATCGCTGGCGGAAACAGCCGTGACCGCGCAAAAAAACAGACAAATGGCAAAACAAAATATTTTCATCCGGCCAATCCTATCCATCATCGTCCCGTCCGTCCAACATGATTGAGACGCAATCGAAAAATCCGGGCCGCTTCCGGTCATCGCGCTGCGATTTCAAATCAATTTCGCCAGGACAGTTGACAATTGTTCCGCCGCGAACCTGGTTTTCCTCCGCAACTCCATCAACGCGCCGATTTTCCCCGGCGACCTGGCGATGGCCAGAAACAATTTCCCGAAATCCAGGTTCTTGTCCGGCTTGGAAAGCGCGTTGAAATCCAGCGGCAAATCCTCGCCCGCCGTGTCGGAAATCACGCGCACCGTCGCGCAAGGAATCCCCTGCCCTGCGCAGACGGCGTGAATCGCCGCCGATTCCATCTCCACCGCGTCCGCGCCGGTTTCATCGCGCAATTTCTTTTTTTCGGCCACGGTGGTGGCGATGCGGTCGGCGCAGAAAAATTTCGCGGGCTTGGCGCCGGCGGCTAGTAATTTCTCGTAGCAGCCGACGTCAGTCGGCTCTAACTTTTCCCCGGTTTTAATTTGAGCCTCGTCACCTCGGCTGTTACTGGAAGAAATTTCAAACACCACGTCGCCAAGTTTCAAATCAGGATTCAATCCACCGGCGAAACCGCAGGTCAGCACAAGTTCCGGTTTGTAGGAGACGACGTGAGGAGTCTCTGACTTTTCTTTAATTTGAGTCTCGTCACCTCGACTCCTACGAGAATTCAGAAATTCGCGCAGGGAGTTCTCGGCGTTCTGGCGGCCGATGCCGGTGATGAGAATGGAAACAGGATGGCCGCGGCGCAAGCCGCTCCGAAACGGCGCGGCTTCTTCTTTCAGGGCGAAACAGACGAGCGTGGACATGGATTAAAACCCGGCCAGTGTGACAGCCGGACGTGACTGGCGCAATCTCGGCCGGAATGACCGCACCGCCGGATTGTCCAACCCAACTCCCCGAGCCTCCAGCCATACCGCCCGATGGTCGGGCAGTTTCCCCCGAACGTCCGTCCGCACCGCCCGGTCATCGGACTATTCTGTCCGATCATTCGACCATTCTGTCCGATCATCCATCCGCACCGCGCAACCTTCGGACTATTCTGCCCGATCTTTACGCAAGTCTGTCCGACCATTCGACCATTCTGTCCGATCTTTGCGCAATTCTGTCCGACCATTCGACCATTCTGTCCGACCTTTGCGCAAGTCTGTCCGACCATTCGACCATTCTGTCCGACCTTTGCGCAATTCTGTCCGAACATTGGGATATTCTGTCCGAACGTTGCGCAATTCTGTCCGAACATCCGTTGCCCATGCCCGGATGCCCGGATTTAACGCCTGGATACTTGGCTAAACCGTTAATTTAGAATTAAATGCGCCAAAACATCGGGCCAAAGCTGGTTTTAGCCCGGAACACCGGTCTGAAAGGGAAAACCGTCCAGTCTTTCCAGACACAGGTAATAGCGGCGGAGGGCCGTCGCAGTCCAAGACGCTGTCGCGAACCTGCGGGGCTGGCGAACCGCGCGAAGCGTCTTGGACTGCGCCAGTCCTCTGGCGCTTTGGGCCGGGCGATTTTCCGAAACGGCGCGGCTTCTTCTTTCAGGGCGAAGCAAATGAGTGTGGACATTTAGCGCAAGGCATCCAGCAATTGCTGACGTTCGACGCCTTTATGAACACTCACGGCACGCACGATGCCATTCAGCGTGCCGATGCGGAGTGGATTGTGATTGGGAACGGAAAGACGTTGATGCGTCGGTGCGTCCGTTTGCAGAATGATGTGGCTGCCTTCCTGATGCACGACGCGATAATTCCAGTCGCGGCACAAAACTTTGACCAGTTGCGCGCCACTTAAATCGCGCGGGACTTTCATGCGCCGGCCAGAATTTCATCGCGCACCAGATGCAGCCGGATGCGCGGCTTTTGCGGCTGGTCGAAAAAATAAGCGCGCACGGCTTCTTGAACATTTTGGCGCACGGCTTCCCATGTGTCGCCTTGCGTGAAGATGTTTTCCGTCAGACATTCGGCGCAATAGCCGCCGTCCTCTTCCTGCGTCACTTCAAACACCAGTTCTTTCATGGCATCAAGCTACGGCGGATGTTTTCAGACCGCAAGCGCGGACTGGCTGACAATTTTTTGTAGGAGACGACGTGAGGAGTCTCTGACTGTTTTTTAATTTGAGTCTCGTCACCTCGACTCCTACGCGAAAATGTTCTGGCGGCCGATGCCGGTGAGCAAAATTGTGATGCCGGTTTTGCCCGCCGCGATTTTCCGAAACGGCGCGGCTTCTTCTTTCAGGGCGAAACAAATGAGTGTGGACATGAATCAAATTAAGCGGCTTTGTCTATCGTTTGAAATATACATCAGCAACTCCAAGTCCTTTCGTTTCCTGCAAAACCTGCAAATCTAAAATATATGAATTGCCCGCTTGGAAAACATTGGTGTAATCGTCTGTGCGTATTGTAAATGGCTGCACGGTAGAATTGCTCACGACCATTTGACCACTTTTCTTGTCAGTAATTTCCACTTGAACAATAAATGGCGTATGAGGATGCGTCAGTAGCGGTTCCGCGTTTATGTCTGAACATTCCAATACAATTTTAGGACTTCTATTTGTTGGCCAAACAAATTCACTTTCGCATTTTGCGTCCTTCACCGATAGGTCTATATGTCCGATAGCTTCACTCTTGAAATCATAAACGCGACTCCACCATCCAAGACCTGGTCCCCAATAATTGAAAAGGACGATCTTTTTGCTATCGTCTTTCTGAACAATGGCTGCTGTGTATGTCTGTATATCTGGCCGAAGTCCGTTGGGTATGCGAACTTGCCGAATTTCCAAAATCTTATAATCGGCTTCCTGTCCTTTTGGTAAACCCATGTCAAAAATTCTCTTGATGACATCATTAGTCGAAGCGGTTGCGGGCAAGCCTAGATTTGGAAGTCCACCACTATTCCAAGACCACAACCGGTTGGTATTTGAAAGATCGGCTACGAGCTGGTCAATTTCATCGGCTTTAGCGGCGTTTTGATTCGCAAAGAAAATTATTCCGCCAGCCAAAGCCAGCAACGCGACTGTTAATTTTGTTTTCATAAATTTATTTCATTTTATCCCCGCCAGCCTTTCCTTCCAGATTTTGTAAAGCTCCACGGTGGCGCGGACGTCGCGCAGGCAGTATTCGGCTATCTCGCGGAATTTGCCCGCCGCCATCAAATCTTTCACGTCCATGCCGGTCACGCCGTGGCTCTTGGGCGATTCGATGCCGAAGGACTTGCAGTAAAAATCCAGGTTGAAGCGCCGCGCCGCCCCACCCTGCCCGCCCACGCTGTAAAAGGTGAACTGCTCCGCGAGGTCGCAGTGCGGCTCCACGGCGTAACGGTAGCCAAGCCAGTTCTTTTTCGAGATGGGCACGTTCAGCACCGCCGAGCGCAGGTAGATGAACGGCACGTCGAACCCGCGCCCGTTGAAGGTGACGACGTGGTCGTATTTTTTCGCCACTTCCCAGAATTGCGTAAGCAGTTCCGTCTCGTCCGCGCAGGGGATGAATTTGACCGGCGCATTTTCCTCCTCGATTTCCTCGAAATCCTCGGCGACGAACAGGCTCTGGCCGCGCTGGGTCTCGGCGTTGAGCATGGCGATGCAGACGACCTGCGAGGTGAACGGCCACAGGCTCATGAACCGGGTGATCTCCCCGCGCCTGGCTTCCTTGGCGATGGCGTCGTCAATCTTCTCGGTCTCGCGGAAGAGGTATTCCTGCTGCGCGGCGTCGAAGTTGTCGAGCGGTTGCGCGGAGGTCTCGATGTCGAATACGAGGGTGGCCATTTGTCCCGAATTAAACCACCAAGTCACCAAGAACACCAAGTTCAAAAAAACTTTGTGCCTTGGTTTCTTGGTGGTTAAACAGGCTCGGCAATCAAATCATAACTTGATTGACAGGTGGTTTTTTACATGAGGTTTAGAAGTTTGATTCGTCGCCGGTTTTTTGCTATCATTTCGGCCTGTTCTAGATGTCGTTGAAATTACAACTCGACGGTGAAGCGTGGTCGGCGGTGTTGGAAGACCTTTCTCAGGCCCTCGGCAAAAAGGGTCCGCCAGTCCGGCTCTGCCTCATCGGTTCCGCCGCGTGCTTGTTTGGCGGCATGGACGGACGGACTTCCGCCGACCTCGACATCTGGAAGCCTGCCAGTGATTATGACCGGCAAGAATTGAAGGCGGCGGCGGAAAAAGCCGGCCTGCTTTTTGATCCCAAACAGACGCTTGAACCGAACCGCCCATATCTGCAACTCATCGAGCCGGGACTGACGCAGCTTGGAGAATTTGAGCCGGTGCTCATCGAGCGCATCGGGCGGCTGCATCTTTTCCGTCCACCGGTGGAAAATCTCATTGCCGCAAAACTCATCCGCGCCGAGCCAAAAGATTTGGGAGACATCCGGTTTCTTGTGAGCCGCCACCGGCCCGATTTGAATCGCGTGCGAAAAATTGCCGCGCACTTCAATCCGCCGGCGCGGGAACACGCCACGGAAAACCTCGTTTACCTCGACGTTTTGGAAACCTGAACATGAATGCACGCGAAGAGGAATTGAATGTCCGCGCCCTGCTGGCTGACCCGGCACAAGTGGATGTATGTCTCCGAAACAAGCGATGGGCGGAATTGGCGGCGCTGGTTCGTTTTGCCCGGCGCGACGTGCCGGTGCAACTGGCGCAAACCGATCCCGCGCTCTATCGCCAGTTGCGCGAACAAATCACGCGTTTCTTTCTGCGTGGCGGCGATGTGCTGTCACTGAAGAAGCTCGAAGCACTGGCTCGCAACTGATTCAACCAGCCGGACCGGACAAATCTACCACAAACAGAACTCCAAGCTTGCCATGTGAATCGCGTCAGTGGCAACTTGCGGCGTCCCAACCTGAAATCAGCGGGCATGGAAACAAACCGTCAGCCTGAATCCGAAGAAGCCAGGCTGCGCGAGCAGTTGGAGGAGTTCCTCCGCTACGCGCGCGTGCTGGAGGATGTCACGCGCGCGCCGGCCAATCTGCCGCGCGCCAAGGACATCCGGCCCGTCGTGCCAGTGCACGAGACGTTCCTGCCCGGCTCGATCCTCACCACGCTTTTCCGCAATCCGAAAACCGGCCGCACGACGTCGTTCAAAAGCGAGGATCTGGCCCAGTTGGACGGCATGACGACCGATTACCTGCTGAATTATTACCAGTCGCAATCGCTGTTCACGGCGGATGACGGGGCGCGTCTGCGCAGCAGCATCGAGTCGCACACGCGGCGGCTGTATC
>Ga0181529_10001203_pt1 | contig 34828 bp, 26 predicted proteins | sample PEATcosm2014_Bin_36_FD_119763 | JGI IMG/M metagenome (GOLD analysis project Ga0181529, IMG submission 119763) | Peatland microbial communities from MTU Mesocosm Facility, Houghton, MI, USA - PEATcosm2014_Bin10_30_metaG | ecosystem: Environmental > Terrestrial > Soil > Wetlands > Peat | place... | reverse complement strand
TAGCCCAGCATCTCCACCGGCTCCATTCCCGCGTATCCCGACAAATCGAGCGACGCGGGCTGCGCAAAGCGGCTGAGGTTCGCCACGCAGAGCACAGTCTCGCTGCTGCCGTCGCCGCGATCGAGGTTGCGCAGGTAAGCCAGAACCTTCCGGTTCGCCGGGTTCAAGAACGTCAGCGTTCCGCGGCCGAAGACCTGGAACAGTTTGCGCAGCGCAATCATGTTCCGCGTCCAGTGCAGAAGGCTGGACTGGTCGCTGAGCTGCGCTTCCACATTCACCACCTGGTAGCCGTAAATCGGGTCCATGATGACTGGAAAGTAAAGACGCGCCGGGTCGCACTTTGAAAATCCGGCGTTGCGGTCCGAGGTCCACTGCATGGGTGTGCGCACGCCGTTGCGGTCGCCAAGATAGATGTTGTCGCCCATGCCCAGCTCATCGCCGTAGTAGAGAATCGGAGTGCCGGGAAAGCTGAGCAGCAGCGAGTTAAGCAGCTCGATGCGCCTGCGGTTGTTGTCAACCAGCGGCGCCAGCCTGCGCCGGATTCCTACGTTGACCCTCATGCGCGGATCGGCCGAGTAAGCAAAGTACATATAATCGCGCTCGTCGTCGGTCACCATCTCCAGCGTCAGTTCGTCGTGATTGCGAAGAAACAATCCCCACTGGCAGCTCTCAGGAATCGGCGGAGTCTGCGCCATGATGTCGGTGATCGGCAGGCGATCCTCCTGTCGCAGCGCCATGAAGATGCGCGGCATCAGCGGGAAATGGAAGGCCATGTGGCACTCGTCGCCGTCGCCAAAATAAGGGCGCACATCGGCCGGCCACTGGTTGGCTTCGGCCAGTATGAAGCGGTTGGCATACTCCGCGTCCATGGCAGCGCGCAGCTTCTTGATAATTGCGTGCGTCTCAGGAAGGTTCTCGCAGGAGGTGCCGTCGCGCTCGACAAGATAGGGAATCGCATCCATGCGCAGCGCATCCACACCCATGTCGAGCCAGAAGCGCATTGCCTTCAGCACCTCTTCCACAACTTTCGGATTATCGAAGTTCAGGTCCGGCTGGAACGAGAAAAATCTGTGCCAGTAGTACGCCTTGGCCGTTTCGTCCCATGTCCAATTCGACTTTTCCGTGTCCGTGAAGATGATGCGCGCGTCCTTGAAGAGCTGGTCGGTTTGCGACCACACATACATCTCGCGCGCGGGCGAGCCCGGCGGGGCCAGGCGAGCCGCCTTGAACCACGGGTGCTGATCGCTGGTGTGATTGATCACCAGCTCGATCATCACCTGCATGTTCCGCTCGTGCGCCGCGTCCAGCACAGACTTGAAGTCGCTCAGCGTTCCGTACGACGGATTCACGTCAACATAATTTGAAATGTCGTAGCCGTCATCGCGCAGCGGCGATGGAAAGAAGGGCAAAAGCCAGATGCACGTGATTCCCAGGTTCTGGAGATAGTCCAACCGCGAGAGAAGCCCCGGAAAGTCGCCGATGCCGTCGCCATTCGAGTCGGAGAACGCCCGGACATGCAACTCGTAGATGATCGCATCCTTGTACCAGAGTGGATCGGTAGCGCTGGCCGTCTTTTTCATCCGTCACTCCTCTGGCTGGTTCCAACGCGCTTTCATCTCTTCGACGAACGAGCTATCTCTTCGTACCCGAACGAAAAGCGAGTCTTCCATCGCCTGCTGCTGGAGCAGACGCTTGCGCTTCATCGCCTAAGAGATCTCTGAACAAGGCCATTCTTTCAGGTGGACCTTCCTTCGGGGGCTAAAGCCCAGGTTTATTTTGCTTGACTTGCGGCACGACTGAAGTCGTGCCCTTTCAAAACATTGACTTCTTCAGAGGTTTCCTAACACCGCGCAAGGGCGCCGTCAGAGAAAGTATTCGAAATCCGTCTCCGTCTTCACCCTGCGATGGATTTTCAAAATATGGCCCGATTGCCGCGTGGGATTCAATTCTACGTAGTTCCGTTCACCGTGCCAAAGATACCGTTCCCCAGTCAATAAGTCCTCGGCCTCGTAGGGGCGGTCGCGCGGTATCGCGAGATCGTCCAGCGGCAGCGTCACGAATCCGCTCTGCGTGTAGCGCGGATCGAGATTCACCACGATCAGCAGCAAATTCGAATGGTCCTCCGACTCTTTGCTGTAGCACAGAAGTTGGTCGTTGTCGACCGAGTGGAACCGGAGCGACCAGTCGTTTTCAAGCGCCGGATTGCTGTTGCGTATCTCGTTTACCCGCGTCATCAGCGGGCGCAGGCTGTCGGGCCTCTCCAGGTCCCAGTGCCGAATCTCGTACTTCTCCGAGTTGAGATACTCTTCGCTTCCACTGCGAATTGGACGATTCTCAAGCAGTTCGAAGGCCGGCCCGTACACGCCGTAGCTCGCGCCCAGCGTGGCCGCCAGCAGCAGCCGAATCGCAAATGCCGCCCGCCCGCCAATCTGCAGAAACTCGATAAGGATGTCGGGCGTGTTGGTCCATTGGCTCGGCCTGAAAAACTCGCGAACAGGCGTCTGGGTCAGCTCCGTCAGGTAGGCCGCGATCTCGTGTTTCCCGGTGCGCCAAGGAAAGTAAGTATACGACTGGCTGAAACCGATCTTGGCCAGCCGGTACATGACCTTCGGCCGCGTGAACGCCTCGGCAAGAAACAGCGCCTCAGGATGATCGCGCTTGATCTCCGGAATTACCCACTCCCAGAACGGAAACGCCTTGGTGTGCGGATTGTCGACGCGGAAGATCGCCACTCCCTGGTCGAGCCAGTAGAGAAACACGCTCTTCAACTCCTCCCACAGCCCGGCCCAGTCTTCGCTCTCAAAATCCAGCGGGAAGATGTCCTGATATTTCTTTGGAGGGTTTTCCGCATATTGGATCGATCCGTCCGGGCGCTTGCGGAACCAGGATTCGTGTTCGCGCACATAAGGATGGTCGGGCGCCACCTGGAACGCAATGTCCAGCGCCACGGAAAGGCCCAGTTCGCTGGCCCTGGCCACGAAACGGCGGAAATCCGCGATCGTTCCCAGCTCGCTGTGGATGGCCTTGTGGCCGCCGTCCGCCGAGCCGATGGCCCACGGACTGCCGCAATCGCCCGGCTGCGCCTCTGGTGAATTGTTGCGTCCCTTGCGGAAGGAGCGCCCGATGGGATGAATGGGCGGAAGATAAACAACGTTGAAGCCCATCGCGGCGATCGATTCCAGACGTTTCTCGCAGTCCGCAAACGTGCCGTGCTTGCCCGGCTCCTCTGCCGTGGAACGCGGAAACAGCTCGTACCATGCGTTGAATCGCGCCCGCACCGGGTCTACAACTACGCTCAGTTCGATTTCCGACTCAGTAGCGAAGCGCTGGTCAGGGTAGCGCCGCACCAGTTCGTGCAGCTTAGGATCGATTGCTTGGGCGCGCATATCCACTGGCTCTTTCGCGGCGCGCAGAACCTTGGCCCGTTCCCGCAGCCACGCTGAATCGCCGCCTGTCGCTCGAGCGGCGGCCTCCGCCACTAAGCCGGCGCCGATCTGGTAATCGACAGCCGTATCGCTCTCTGCCGCAATGCGCTTCACCAGGTCGCGTTGCCAGGTCTCGAAATGGTCTACCCAGCCACGCACCTTGAAGCCGTAGCGGCCCAGCTCACGCACGCGAAACGCCGCCGTCCACCGGTCGTTCACCAGGGGACGCATGGGAATCTCGGTCCAGTTCTCAGAGCCTTCGCGATGCGCCAGAAGCGACGCCGACGGGATGTCGTGCCCATCGGTGAAGATGTCCGCCTCCACGCGGACCTCATCGCCCACGGTGCGCTTTGCGGGAAAGCGCCCGCCGTCCACAGCCGGCGTAATGCCCTCAATAATGACGCGCCTGCGTCCATCCGTTCTGTCCACTGTCATCGTAGCGCCATTTTCGTTGTGAGTCCTTCTTCATCAAGGTTAACCGGGCGCGCTGCATTTCGCAGTGCGGAATGCACCTGTCAGCGTTATTGCGCGGCCACCTTGCGCTCTTCAATCAGGCGCTCATACAACGCGATCGTCTGGTGAGCGATTGCTGTCCAACTGAAGGTTGCTTCCACGCGCCGGCGTCCCGCATCGCCGAAACGCCGGCATTTTTCCGGGTCCAAAAGCAGTTGTTGAATCCGAGCCGCAAGATCCCGCGCAAACCGCTCAGGATGGCGCGGAAAACTGGTCACCGGGTCCTGATCGAACTCCACCAGGTAGCCTGTTTCTCCATCCACTACTACCTCTTTGATGCCTCCCGTAGAGCTGGCGACAACCGGAGCGCCACAAGCCATGGCCTCAAGGTTGATAATGCCGAATGGCTCGTAGACCGAGGGGCAGCAGAACAGGCGCGCATTACTGTAGAGCTGGATCGCCTCCCGTTTGGTGACCATTTTTTCAATCCACACAATGCGCGGGTGACGCCGCTGCGCGTGTTCCACCTTCATGCGCATCTCAGCGGCAATCTCCAGCGTGTCCGGCGCTCCGGCGCACAGCACCACCTGGGTTTCAGGCGGCAAGTAGCCGATCGCATCCACCAGGTGCGTAACGCCCTTCTGCCGCGTGATGCGCCCGACAAACAGAACGTACGGCGTCGTGGGGTCCACGCCAAGATCGGTAAGGGCCTTGGTCTCCGGTGTTTTTCGGTATTCGGCAAGATCGATGCCGTTATAGATCACGTGAACGCGCTCGGGGTTGACCTCCGGATAGGCGCGCAGAATGTCAGCCTTGGTGCCGTGCGAAACGGCGATAATCGCGTCGGCATCCAGAATTGCCGTGCGCTCCATCCAGGAACTCATCGCGTAGCCACTGCCCAGTTGCTCGGCCTTCCACGCGCGCAGCGGCTCGAGCGAGTGCGTGGTCAGCACAAACGGCACTCCATAAAGCTTCTTGGCGAGGTAGCCGGCCATCGACACGTACCAGGTGTGCGTATGCACTACATCGATTCCCTCGAGCGCCTTCACCTGCGTCAGGTTCAGGCTCAGTGCCTCGAGAGCGCCTTTGAATTTGCCCTCGGTGCCGTTGGAAATCTCGGCCCACGGCTCCGCGCCGCGCACGTGCAGCTTGCCGTGGGCGGCCTGCTGCGGGCCCCAGCAGTGCACTTCAACCTCAATCTCCCTGGCAAGCTCGCGGCTCAGGTAATCGACATGCACCCCGGCGCCGCCATACACCAGGGGAGGGTATTCGCGGGTGAACAATCCGACTCGCAATGTTCTCTTCCTCCGGCCCAACTTCAAGTTACCACCAAGCCCGCGGCCCAGGCCCGCGACAGGCCCGATTCCGGAATGTCGTCGCGGAACCGGGAGAGGCGAATAAAGAGCGAATGCCGATTGAAAGGTTTCGTGAATGACAACCTGCGCCAAGCGGCCGCTGAAGTCGAGACTGCGGTTGCGCTCAATCGAAAGGACCCGAAGACGCGCAACGGTCTGAGTAAGGCCGAAGCCGAAGATCTTCCATGATCCGCGGAACGCCGGCCATTGCCATTCCGGTGACAGCAATTTTAGTGCGTTTGCACTTTGCCGGAATCCGCGTCCAGAGCCCTTGCGGGGAGGAGTTGCAGCGGGGAACGATGCAGGCGATCCCTTAGTATTGAGTCAGGACGATGATTGCCAACAGGCCCACCTTTTTTCGTACCCCGATCCCAGCTCTGGTTGCATCGGCCGCTGTGGCGATCGGCTTTCTATTCGTGGCAGGGGCCATTGCGCAGGAGACTCATCCTTCGCCAGCTTCCCACCCGCATGTAGCCGATTCCGCGAAGGCCGAACCGGGCAGCATTGCCGCACTTTTTGTCAGCGATATTCATTTCGATCCGTTTCACGATCCCGCCAAGGCGAAGGCGCTTGTTGCTGCTCCGGCGGACGACTGGCCGCCGATCCTCTCAGCACCGCCTTCCGCCGATCAACAGCAGGCGTTTACTGCTCTGCAGCAGAGTTGCCATGCGCGAGGTGTGGATACTCCCTTTGCCCTGCTGCGCTCCAGTTTGCAGGCGATGCGGGCGCGGGAACCGAATGCAAAATTCATGATGGTGAGCGGAGACCTGATCGCCCACGCCTTCACCTGCCGGTATGCGGCGCTTTTTCCCGGCGCTGCGCCTGGGGACTATCAAGCCTTTGTCGTCAAGACGCTGCACTTTGTCATTGAAGAATTACGCGCCGAGTTCCCAGGCATGCCCGTCTATGTGGCCATGGGCAATAACGACAGCGGCTGCGGAGACTATCAGCTCGATGCGGGTAGCGACTTTCTTGCTCAAACCGGCAAGATCGTCGCTGCGGGTTTGCCCACTTCCCAACAGCCGGAGGCGATCAAGGAGTTTGGAGAAGGCGGCTACTTGAGCGTCACCATGGCAGCACCTATGCGCAACACCCGTCTCATTGCTGTGAACGATGTGCTTCTGTCGCCAAACTACAGCACATGCGGCGGTGAGCGCAGCGCCGCTGGGGGAAAAGCGGAGATGGCGTGGTTGGCGCGACAGTTGCAGGAGGCTCGCGAATCGGGTCAAAGGGTCTGGGTCATGGGTCACATCCCGCCCGGAATCGACCCGTTCTCGACCGTCGCTAAATTCAGAGATGTTTGCGGGGGACAGGCGCCGGTCGAGTTTCTTTCGTCGGACAAAATGGCGGACCTGATGGTTGAATATGCCGATGTGGTGCGGCTTGGGGTTTTCGGGCACACTCACATGGATGAAATGCGTCTGCTTGAGCCTGAGGGAGGGGAAGCGCAGGGCGCGGAGGCCGATCGGGTTGCGGTTAAAGTGGTTGCTTCGATTTCGCCGGTGGATGGAAACACCCCGTCATTTACAGAAGCCCGCGTGAACCCAAATTCAGCAACGCTTGAGAACTACACTGTAATCGCCGCTTCAAATCAAACCGGCGTTGCGACCACCTGGAGCCCGGAATACGATTTCGCCAAAACTTTCCATGAACCCGAATTTTCGGCCTCGACCGTAAAAAAGCTGATCGATGAATTCAGAATCGATCGCTTCGCGAATACCGCGGCAAGCCAGGCATATATTCGCGATTATTTTGTGGGCGACATGTCTCTTGAACTCACCCCGTTCTGGCCGGAGTACGTCTGCGCGCTGGATAACCACACCGCAAAGGCATTTGCCGCCTGCGTTTGCTCAACGCCGCAGTAACCGCAAGTCCAGGAGCTTTCTCGAATGTTTTCCAAGACCATCATCGAACCATTTCGCATCAAGAGCGTTGAGCCCATCCGCTGGACCACGCGCGAGCAACGCGAGAACCTGCTCCGCGCAGCGCACTGCAATCTTTTTCTGCTTTCGGCCGACGATGTTTTGATCGACCTGCTGACAGACTCGGGCACCGGCGCCATGTCCACACACCAATGGGCAGGCGTGATGGAGGGCGACGAGAGCTATGCCGGCAGCAGGAGCTTCGTTCACTTCAAGCGTTCGATTCAAGACATTTTTGGTTACACGCACGTAATCCCCACGCACCAGGGGAGGGCGGCGGAACGCATCCTCTTCACCGTGATGTGCAAGAAGGGCGACGTGGTGCCAAACAACACGCACTTCGACACCACGCGCGCCAACGTGGAGTTTGTGGGAGCGGAAGCGGTCGATCTCCAGATTCCCGAAGCGCGGCATCCGGAGACGGTGCTTCCGTTCAAAGGCAATATGGATGTTGCGGCGCTGGAAGAGTTAATTGCCCGGGTTGGGCGCGAGCGCATTCCGCTGGTCATGCTGACCGTGACGAATAACTCAGGCGGCGGGCAGCCCGTGTCGATGGAAAACGCGAAAGCTGTGGCCGGCGTGTGTCACAAGCATGGGATTCCGCTTTACTTCGACGCTTGCCGATTTGCAGAAAACGCCTATTTCATCAAGCTGCGCGAGCGTGGCTACGCCGGCAAGACGCCCAAGCAAATTGCGCAGGAGATGTTCGCCCTGGGCGACGGCTGCACCATGTCAGCCAAGAAAGATGGCATGGCCAACACCGGTGGGTTTCTTTGCACCAACGACGAGATTCTTGCGCGGCAGGAGCAGAACTTGCTGATTCTGACCGAGGGCTATCCCACCTATGGCGGGCTTGCCGGGCGCGATCTGGAAGCCGTCGCAATTGGCCTGCAGGAGTCGCTCGAAGAAGACTACCTGCGCTACCGCATTGCCTCCACGGCATACCTCGGCAATCATATTTCAGAGCATGGAGTACCCATCGTGCAGCCGCCGGGTGGTCACGCCATCTATATTGACGCCAAGGCGTTTCTGCCGCACATCCCCGCGGACCAGTTTCCCGGCGTAGCGCTGGCTACGGAGCTATATCTCGAAGGCGGCATCCGGTCGGTTGAGATCGGCAGCCTGATGTTTGCCGAAGCGGCGCAGATGGAACTGGTGCGGCTGGCCATTCCGCGCCGAGTTTACACGCAGAGCCACATCGATTACGTGGTCGAAATCATTCTGCGCGTTTGGGAGCGGCGCTCCCGGATCAGGGGGATGCGGCTCACCTATCAGGCTCCGTTCCTGCGCCACTTTACGGCTCACCTGGAGCCGATCGGCTGAGCGGGTCCTATTGGTTTCGGATGCGGGCGGGATTCGCCCATCAACTTCCTGGAGGGCGCGGCGTGGGTTCTTCGCCTCGCATTCCTTCCATCGAGACCGCGATCTGCCTCGATTTCCGATAGACATTTGCAACTGCCAGGGTCCATAGCGGAACCAGGTCGACTCCGGGGACGAGCTTGGCGGCGAATGACGGCAGAAACTCCCAGTGCCATCCGAGCAGGTAAGTCAGGACGGCTCCGATGCCAAGATCGAGCAGGTCATCGGGGGGCGACATGGCGCCTTGCACGAATAAGGGGAAGACGACAAGCTGGAGCGCATCGGCAACGATCGCCAGAATCATGGCCGCTCGAAGGCGCGGGCCCGCCGAGATTTTGATGGTTCCAAGATTCACTTCGGCCTGCTTGTCCATAGTTGTGCCTGGCTCATCCATTTTACGGCGCGGAGAGTCTTTGATCCACTAGACTGGTCGCATGGCTAAGCGGATAGGGGTGCATCTGGGCACGGCGGGCGGGGCTTCGAACGCCGTGGAGCGGGCGCGCGAGATTGGCGCCAACACATTTCAAATCTTTTCATCGAGCCCGCGGATGTGGCGCGCGCCGAAGGTGGATCCAAAACAGGCTGAGCGCATGAGGGAGCTGCGCGCGAAGCTGGATGTCGGGCCGCTGGTGATTCACACGAGCTACCTGGTCAACGTGTGCAGCCAGTCCGGCGAGGTGCGCGTAAAGAGCATCGACGCGTTTCGCGGCGAGATTGAGCGGGCACTGGTGCTGGGCGCCGAATACCTGGTGCTGCATCCGGGTTCGTGGAAGGGGCTCACGCGCGAGGAGGGTTTGAATCTGGCGGCTGATTCGATAACGCGGGCCATCGAGGGGCTGACGTGGCAGGGAACTGGCTTCCGTATTCTCATCGAGAACACGGCGGGGGCGGAGTTTTCGCTCGGAGGCAGTTTTGAGCAGGTGGCGGAGCTTGTGGCTCGCCTGAAGCCGACGGCCCCGGTAGGGGTTTGCCTGGACACTTGCCACACCCATGTCGCCGGTTACGATCTGGTGAGCGCAGAGGGCTACGAGGAGACCATGAGGCAGGTCGCTGCTACAGTCGGATTCGACGCCGTTCGCGTCTGGCACTGCAACGACGCCAAGGCGGCGCGGGGGTCGAAGCTGGATAGGCATGAGCACATCGGGCAGGGGACCATGGGGGTTGAGCCTTTCCGGCGGCTGCTGAACGACAAGCGCTTTGGGGATGCGGCGTTTATTGCGGAGACGCCGGTGGATGAGCCTGGGGACGAGGAGCGGAATGTGCGCGTACTGAAGAGTTTAGTTCAGTCTTCGTAGACATTGCGGCGATGGCCGACCTGGAGTACCAGAACGATCAGCCGGTATTCCTCGAAGCGGCAGATGAGGCGGTAGTCGCCGACCCGGTAGCGCCACAAGCCGGCGAGATTCATCCGCAGCGGCTTGCCGAACCGCGTTGGGTCCTCCGTGCCGGCGATGCGATTCCTCATGTAGCGAAGGATGGTTTGCTGAATTTTGGCGTCGAGTTTGCGCAACTCGCGCCGGGCGCGGTCGTCGAACTCGACGGCCCACTGCCTGTCGGCCCGGGGGTCACTTTTCGAGGTCAAGCCCTTGCTCCAGCTCCTTTAGGGTCCAGCGCTTGGCCGGGTGTTCCAGCCGGTAGAGAGCGGTATAGGTCTCCTCGATCTCGTCCAGATGCGCCTGCAGGGCTGCGCGCACGTAGAAGCTCTTGGGACGACCGGTCAGTGCCGCCAGCTTGTCGAGTCGGGATTCCATCTCGTCAGGGATGCGGACTGCCAGCATGAGGTCTCCTACGTTTGTATAATTAGTATGACAAGTATAGCATGAAGTGGTGAATTTCAACATCTGTGGGTGTGGTCATGCCAAGTACAGAGCGGAAACCTGTAAGCGTAGGCGAAATGCTGGTGGAGGAGTTTCTGACGCCCATGGGGCTCACGCAGGGCGCTTTGGCTGAGGCGATGGGGGTACAGCGGAAGTTGGTCAGTGAACTGTGCAATGATCGCCGGGCAGTCACGGCCGATACTGCCCTGATGCTGGCGCGCGTGTTTGGCAATTCCCCGGAGTTCTGGTTGAATGTGCAGCGCCGAACGGACCTGTGGGAGGCCTTGCACACGCCCAAGCGCCGCCAGCGAATTGAACAGGCCAGGGCATTGCAGATGGCCGGCTGAGCGGAGAACCGCGCCGCCGCAATTTACACTTGAAGTTTATGGCTGACGAAAAAGAACTGCGTTACGATCCGGCAACGATTGAGCCCAAATGGCAAAAGCGCTGGGCCGCGGACCCCAAACTTTATGCGGCCGAGCCGGCCACCAGCGGAAAACCCAAGTACTACGTGCTCGAGATGCTGCCCTATCCCAGCGGCCAGCTCCACATGGGGCACGTGCGCAACTACTCGATCGGCGATGCTCTGGCACGCCACATGTGGATGCGCGGCTACAACGTGCTTCACCCCATGGGCTGGGATGCATTCGGGCTGCCGGCCGAGAACGCCGCGCTCAAAAATCATACCCCGCCGCGGGAGTGGACGCTAAGCAACATTGCCGGAATGAAGCGGCAATTTGAGCGCCTGGGCATGGGATTCGACTGGGCCACCGAAGTGACCACTTGCCTGCCCGATTACTACCGCTGGAACCAGTGGTTCTTCCTGCGCATGTACGAGCGGGGCCTGGCCTACAGAAAGAAGAGCAAGGTCAACTGGTGCCCGGAGTGCGCAACAGTGCTGGCCAACGAGCAGGTGATCGACGGCTGCTGCTGGCGCCACGAAGGCACGATGGTCGAGCAGCGCGACCTGGTCCAGTGGTTTTTCCGCATCACCGCCTATGCCCAGGAGTTGCTGGACGGGCTGGACAAACTCGATGGTTGGCCGGAAAAGGTGCGCACCATGCAGCGCAACTGGATCGGACGCAGCGAAGGCACGGAGGTTGATTTCTTCCTTGAAGAAATCAACCAGGGATCAGGGATCAGGGAACAGGGAACAGGGAACAGGGATCAGGGATCAGAAAAGACACGCATTCGCGTGTTCACCACGCGCGTCGACACCATCTTCGGCGCTACCAGCGTGCAACTGGCGCCGCAGCACGCGCTGGTAGCGGCCTTCACAGCCGCCGATTCAAAGCTCAAGGCGCAGGTCGACGAGCTGATCGAGCAGCAAAAGAAGGCTCGCGAAGCCGGCGATCTGGGCGCGATCGAGAAGCACGGAGTTGCCACCGGCCGCTTCGCCGTGAATCCCTACAACGGAGAGCATGTGCCCATCTGGGTGGCAAACTACATCCTGGCCGATTACGGCACGGGCGCCATCATGAGTGTCCCTGGGCACGATGAACGCGACTTCGAATTCGCCGCCAAGTACGGCCTGCCCATCGTCGAAGTGATTCGGCCGGCGGGCCAGGACTCGCCGGCGGAACTGCCGTTCGTCTCCGAGGATGGCGTGCTTGTAAACTCCGGCGAATATAGCGGCCTCAGTTGCGAAGCAGCTCAGAAGAAGCTTCAGGAAGTCGCCGCCCTTGGCGCTTTCGGCGAGCCCAAGGTCACCTTCCGTCTGAAGGACTGGGGAGTGAGCCGGCAACGGTACTGGGGTACGCCCATCCCCATGATTCATTGCGAGCGCGACGGCATCGTTCCCGTTCCCGACGAGCAGTTGCCCGTCCTGCTGCCGGAGCAGATTGAGATCACGCAGCAGGGAGGCTCGCCCCTGGCGCGGGTGCCGGAGTTCGTCAACGTCACCTGTCCCCAATGCGGGGGCCCGGCCAAGCGCGAGACCGACACCATGGACACCTTCGTCGATTCGAGCTGGTACTTCTATCGCTATACGGATGCGAAGAACTCGAAGGCGCCCTTTGATCCGGCGATCGCGCAATACTGGTTCCCCATCGACCAATACATCGGCGGCGTGGAGCATGCAATTCTGCACCTCATCTACTCGCGCTTCTGGACCAGGGTGATGCGCGATCTGGGTTTGGTGAAAAACGACGAGCCGGTGTTTCGCCAGTTCTCGCAAGGAATGGTCATCAAGGACGGAGCCAAGATGTCGAAGTCGAAGGGTAATGTAGTTTCGCCCGACGACATGGTAGCTCGCTTCGGCGCCGACTCGGCGCGCATGTACTCGCTGTTTGCCGCTCCGCCCGACCGCGATATCGACTGGCAGGAGGATGGCGTGGCTGGGGTAAGCCGGTTCCTGGGCCGCGTCTGGCGCCTGGTGACAAAGCATGCCGCGGCTGCGCGAAATGGACGCGGCCAAAGTACAGCTGCGCCAACCGGCCTGTCGCTCAAGCTGCTCAGAAAGCTTCATCAGACCACCGCCAAGATCACGCTCGATTTTGAGGGCCGCTGGCACTTCAACACCTGCGTGGCCGCCATTATGGAACTGGTGAACGACCTGCAAGCCGCGGACGCCCAACTCACAGCGGGTGAAGTCCCCGCGACGGCGATGTGGGAATTGCTGCGCACGCTGGTGTTGCTGCTGGCGCCGTTCGCCCCGTACCTGGCGGCCGAGCTGTGGGAGGAACTCGGCGAGGAAGGCGCGATTCTGCGCGCACCTTGGCCCGAGAGCGACCCCGGGTTGGCCAGGGAAGACGAGATCGAAATTCCAGTGCAGATCAACGGCAAGCTGATCACGCTGGTGCGGGTCGCCGCCGGAGCCGATCCAAAAGCGATCGAAGCAGCGGCGCTCGCCGACGAAAAGGTGCAGTCGCGTTCTGCCGGCAAGACCGTGGTCAAGGTCATCGTTGTGCCGGGCAGGACAGTCAACCTGGTGGTGAAATGACCGCAGCCCGCGGGGCCGTGCCTCTGCGCGGAACCCAGTCGCTGGTCGGGCAGATGGGTTGGGTCATCAAGCGGCCGGCGCTTACCGCGATCGAAGTGGGCTGGCGCTGGGTCTTCGGCGTTCCCTTGCTCTGCGTCTGCTGGAAGCAGTGGCTGCAAGTCCTGGCCGCGTATCCGCTGGAGCCGTCAGGATTCAATTCGATCGATGCACAAAATCCATGGGTAGCGGTGGTTCAGCTTGCCAATGTCTTCACCTACTATCAGCCGCCCGTTCTGGCAGTGCTGCGGTGGCTGGCGCCGGCGGCTGCGCTGGCTTGGGTGGTCATCTCCGGCCTGGGCCGGAATCTGGTTCTCAAACGCATGAATCCGGGACTGCCCTTCCGGCCTGTGCAGATGATTGCGTTGCAGGCGGCGCTGCTGGCATTGCTGGGGGCAACGTTCTGGAGCTGGTTCCGGTGCATGCAATGGGCCGCGGCAGCCCACATCTCCACCAGCGGCGATCCCGATCTGGTGGGGTTCGCGATCTGGGCGATCTTTCTTTCCCTTGGATTCTTCACGGCCTGGGCGCTGCTGAGCTGGGCGCTGGAGATTGCGCCTCTCCTGTTGCTGCTCGAGGGGCGCTCCGTGCTTTCTTCTCTTGGCCAGAGTTTGAGGCTTGGGAAGGCCTTCACCGGCAAGCTGGCGGAGATCAACCTGGTGATGGGGATTATCAAACTTGCCTTGATTGTGTTGGCGATGGTTTTCTCGGCAGCTCCGTTGCCCTTCAGCGACGAGTTAGGCGGCGGCGCGCTGCACGTGGTGTGGGGGGCCTCCACGGCCTTTTATCTGGTGGCCAACGACTACTTCCAGGTCGTCCGGCTGAAGGGATTTGTGGAGTTCTGGCGAAGCTACCGGGGCAGCGTCGCCTGAACAGCGATCAGACGGATCAGCCGTTCCTCTGAGAGCCTGTCCAGACACTCTGAAAAGATATTGGAGATCGGATGAGCCTCTTGCAAAATTGTTTTCAGGCTATGGATTGTGTCAGGGCACGACTTCAGTCGTGCCGTAAAAGGGCCAATTTAGATTCCGGCTTTAGCCGCTGCGGAATCGCAAATTATTGAAAACAAAACCGCAGGGGCTGAAGCCCAACATGATTTTGTTGCTTCTTCGGCACGCGACCCAGAGGGTACCCCGGTCGTGCCCTGACACTTTTGCAGTCTCAATAGAATTTTGCAAGAGGCTGAGATAAAAAGAACGTCCCTCAGGGGCTAAAGCCCGACTTATTCTTGCGGAGTTTATGTACGGGCTGAAGCCCGTACCCTTCGCCAAAATCCGAATTTTTGGAGCGATTCTTAGAACATCTTGAGCCGGATGACCAGGTACTTCTTCGGGTCGTCGCGGATGCTCTTCACCAGTTGCTGGGTCTGGTCCATGGCCTGGTCGGCGTGGTCGTAGAGTGCGCGATTCTGCATCAGTTGACCCACCGTGCCCTTGCCCTCGTCCACGCCCTTCAGAATCGAGTCGAGGCGGGTGACTGTATCGTCAAGTTTCTGCGCGAACACAGGGTCCTTGGCGATCTTGCCCAGTGCGCCCTTGCCGGCATTGATCTCAGCCACGAGTTGATTGGCGTTGACGACCGCGGTATTCAGGTTGTTATAGAGCGTGTCGTCCTTGAGCAGCTTGCCGGCGCTCCCCTTGCCCTCGTTGAGGTCGGTGCCGATCTTGTCCAGCTTGTCGATGGCCGAATTGGCGCGTGTATAAAGCGTGTCGTCGTTGACGAGTTTGCCAATTGATCCCTTGCCCGAGGCGATCGCAGAGGTGATGGTCTGGAGATCCGTCGCGATTTGGTTGATCTTCTTTCCGAGCGCCGGATCGTTGATCAGCTCCCCCGCCGTGCCCTTCTTGCTATTGAGCGTGTCCACCAGGGTTTCAACCTTGCGCGTCAGCGACTGGATCTCGTCGATCGAGACCTGGCTGGTGCGGATCACGTCCTGAATGCTGGGCGAACCGGTGGTTCTGAGCTCTATATTGTTTCCCGGAGCGGGCCCGGAAGCATGGGTTGAATCGATATCGATAAAGCTGTCGCCCAGCACACCGGCCTGGACAATGGAGACGGTGGAATCGACGTGCAGGTCGCGCAAGTACTCGTGACCCACCTGCATGGCAACTTCAACCGGCGTGGGGTTGCGGTCGGGGACCACGTGGACATGAATCACGTTGCCGATCGTGACGCCTTCCAGCGTGACGGGAGCGCCATTCTTGAGCCCGGCGGCATTCTCAAAGTAGCAGCGGAGAACCAACTTGCGGGCAAAAAGGCCACCGCTCGATCCGGACATGAGAAAGATAAGCACGACCAAGACGGCCGTAGCCGCCAGGACAAGCGCTCCCACCCTCAGTTCCGACCACTGAATCTCTTTGCGGCTTGGCACGAAGCTCCTCTTGCAGAATGGATGCAGTAGACGCCTTGAGGATACCAGAAGAAGGCGGATTAGTTGCTATTTTCCAGGACCACGCTGGCCATGGCAAACTCGACCGTATGTGTAATGGAGAGCGCGGCATGGGCCGATCCCAAGCTAGCAGCGATCTGGGCCGCCCGTCCGTGGAAGCTGAGCGTGGGCCGTCCGCTGGGCTCACGGACCACCTCGATCTCCAGCCAGCTCACGCCGAAGCTGATGCCGGTCCCCAGAGCCTTGGCCCCCGCCTCCTTGGCGGCGAACCGGGCGGCAAAGCTCTCGGCGGAGTTGCGCTTGCGCAGGCAATAAGCTTGCTCGCTCGCGGTAAAGACGCGGTCGAGGAAGCGGCTTCCATAGCGATCCACCGAGTGCTGAATGCGCCGGATCTCCACCATATCGATTCCCGAGCCAATGATCATCTTGCTTACCAAGCTACAACATTTGGCGCCTGCGGCCGGTTTGCGATCGAGTTTTCACGTCCAGCGCGGGGCCTTCCGGTAGAGGGCAAGCCGGCCATTCGATTACCGGAGAAGGCGTCTGGCGCCCCCGTTAAGTCATGGTTGTGTCAAAGCTGGTCAAGCGCCGTTCAACTACTGAACAGACTTCACCCCGTTCCATCTGGCACCGATAGAGTCCATGTGAGGCTGAACATGCGGGAGAGGAATGCAGGGCAGAGGATGAGCATTCCATGGGCATTGCAGATGAAGGCTGTCTCCATCGAGGAACCGGGGAGACTGGTGCAGACTCTCACCGGCGCAATTCTCGGTTGCGGAGGCTGGGTATTGAGCCGCGGCGCCAATGACACCGGGATCATCAATATGTTGTTTGAATTCGAACGCCAGGCATGCGTCGATGTTTACAGCGTGTTGATCGCGGCCGGGCTGGAACTGAGCCAGAACGGGCATATTCGCTTTACCGAACTTTGCCAGTGCACCCGCAGCAGCCAGCAGGATTGCGGAACCGACATTGCCAGCATAGACCTTGAAATCCAGACCTTCCCGGTGGAGACAAGGAACGGTTTGTACAATCCTCCGGCGGTTTGACCGGGAGAGCTCACACGGGAACGGGCGCCTATTCGCAACGTTTTTGCGCAAAGGGGGGCTCCTCGCAAGGATCATTCAAAACGCCCCGGTCCGGGCCTAAAGGCCCTGTCGATTTGGCCATTTTCCAGGGGGTTAAAACCCCCTGCTCCCTCCGCAATCGCGATCTACAACTGTAGTACTAGCCCGCCTCGACCAAGCCATAGCGCCGCTGCCATGACTCCTTGAGCCGCGCCCAAACCCGTACCCGCTCGGCTTCAGTGAGCGCAGCATCGGGTTGGTTGGCAAACCGCGCGGCCTCCAGCTTAGCCAATTCCAGAAGTTGCCTATCGCGCACCAGGTTGGCCACGCGGAAATCGGGCAGCCCCGCTTGCCGTGTACCGAAGAACTCCCCCGGCCCGCGCAGAGTAAGGTCAAGCTCGGCCAACTCGAATCCATCCTGGGTGCGGACCATGGCGTTCAATCGCTCCTCGGCGAGCGGAGAAACGCGCGGCCCGGTCATAAGAACGCAGTAGCTCCTGGCAGCGCCGCGGCCCACTCGACCGCGCAACTGGTGCAACTGCGCCAGCCCGAAGCGTTCGGCGTGCTCGACAACCATCACGGTTGCATTGGGCACATCCACCCCGACTTCGATCACCGTTGTCGCCACCAGCACATCGATTTCGCCGCGCTGGAATTGGCGCATGACGATCTCTTTTTCATCGGCATCGAGGCGTCCGTGCAGCAATCCTATGCGCAGCCCAGCCAGGGGCCCAGTGCGCAGCTTCTCGTGCATTTCCACTGCCGACTTCAAGCCCGATTTTGCTGCCGGGTTCGCTTCCTGAGCGGCCTTCGGGAATAGATCCGCGGTCTTTCCCTTGCGCGTAGTTTTGTGTGGCGCCGGCGGTTCGATCGCGGCCTCGGGATCATGGGAAAAATCCAATTCCGGCTGGTCGTCCTTGGTCCCCTCGATCACCGGGTAAACGATATATGCCTGGCGCTTCTTCGCCACCTGCTTGCGGACAAACTCCCAGACTTCGTCAGACCGCTCGCCCGAAACCCGCCGCGTCACTATCGGCGTGCGCCCCGGCGGAAGCTCGTCGAGTACGCTCAGATCCAGATCGCCGTAGAGCGAGAGCGCCAGTGTCCGCGGTATCGGCGTTGCCGTCATCACTAGCACGTCGGGTTCCGGTTGATTGGGCTTTTTCATCAGCTTGAATCGCTGCAACACGCCGAGTCGATGCTGCTCATCCACCACCACCAAGCCCAGCCGGTCGAACTCGACCTTCTCTTCAATCAGCGCGTGGGTGCCGATGATCAGTTGCGCCTCGCCGCGATTGATCAAGCCGCGCGTGTGCCGCTTGCGATCCTCATCGAGCGAGCCCGTCAGCAGAACAATGCGCGGCTTGCGCGACGACCGCTCCAACAGCTTGCGCGCGGCCAGAAAGTGCTGCGTGGCCAGAATCTCAGTGGGCGCCATGAGGGCCGCCTGGTAGCCGTTTTCCATGGCCACCAGCATGGCCTGAAACGCGACAATCGTCTTGCCCGAACCCACATCGCCTTGTAGCAGCCGCCGCATGGGGCTCGCGGCCCGCATGTCGGTCACAATCTCGCCCAGCGCCCGCTTCTGCGCCGTGGTGGGATGGAAGGGAAGCACTTCGCGAATGGCCTCGCGCACCTTGTCGGTGGCGGCAAACTCAATCCCGGCCCGTTCCCTCATGCGCCGCCGCTTGAGCTCTAGCCCAAGTTCCAAAAAGAACAGCTCTTCGAAGATCAGGCGCCGATGCGCCGGTGTCGACGAGCCTTGCAGTTGGCTGAACGAAGTTCCTTCCGGTGGAAAATGCACATCGCGCAGCGCCGTCTCGCGGTCCGGCAAATTGAGCCGTGCCAGCAACGCGCGGGGCAGGCACTCCGGCACTACGCCGCGCACACGCTCCAGCAGATTGAAGATCACCTTGCGCTGCCAGCGCGACGCCAGCCGGCTGCCGCCCAGCGACTCATACACCGGCGTAATGCGCCCCACTTCCAGCAGCCGCGTTTCGGCGTCGTCGCTCGCGTCCGGCAGCAACTCAAACTGCGGCTGAATCATCTTGAAGTTGCTGCTCGACCGCGATGGCTCTACTTTGCCGTAGACAGCCACCGTTTGCCCGGCGTGAAACTTCCCGTTCAGATAAGTTCCGTTGAACCAGACGCACTTCAGCACGCACCGTCCCTGGCCCACGGTCAGCTCGAAGATGGGCGCCCGGCGCGTGCGCAGCAGGATCGACCCGCGCACCTCCGCAATCACGCTGGCCGTCTCACCGGACTTAAGCTCGTCCAGGCTGCGCGGATTCTGCCGATCCTCATAGCGGAAGGGAAGGTGGTAGAGCAGGTCCTCGGCGGTCAGGATGCCTTTGGCCGCGAGCATCTCCGCCACTTTCGGGCCTACGCCCTTCACGTACATGATCGGAGTGTCTAAGCCGGGCACACTCAGGATGCTAAATGCCTCAACTCCGGCAGGACAAACTCCGATGCCTGCGCGAGGCTTCCTGTCTTGGGAATTCTATCTGGACCGGGGAAGGGAATTCGCTTGCACGCTTCTTATCGGCACCGGGCGCACCGCGAGAATCTCGCGTGCAATGATAATCTGGGCCGTGATACCCCCAGCGCCGGCAGCTTCAACTGTCGCCGGTTCGATGCCGAGAAGCGAGATTGGAAAAAATGGAATCGGAAATGGCCCTCATATGCACAGAGACTTCTGCCGGAATCGGCAGTATTACCCTTAATAATCCCAGGAAGCACAATGCGCTCAGCACGGCGCTCATTGAAGAAATTTGCGCGGTCATGGAGCAAATGCGTCAGGACGATGTCCGCGTAGTCATTCTGCGCGCGCCGGCCGGCGCAAAGGTGTTTTCCGCCGGGCACGACATCGGGGAGTTGCCGACCAATGGGCGCGACCCACTTACGTATAACGATCCCCTGCGGCTGCTGGTGAGGACCATTGAGCATTTCCCCGCGCCCGTGATTGCCATGGTCGAAGGGAGCGTTTGGGGAGGCGCATGTGAATTGGTCATGAGCTGCGACCTGATCGTTGCGGCCGAAGATAGCACCTTTGCCATCACGCCGGCCAAGCTCGGTGTGCCCTACAACATATCGGGTATCCAGCGTTTCCTTAAAGCGGGTGGAATGACGCTTTGCGTGGAAATGCTGTTTACTGCCCAGCCATCGAGCGCCCGGCGCCTGCTCGATCGAGGGATCGTGAACCATGCGGTTCCGAGAGATCAATTGGAGATCGTGACCAAGGGTATCGCCGGACAGATTGTAAAGAACTCTCCGCTGGTCGTAAGCCTTCTCAAGGAAGAACTCAGGCTGCTGTCGGCGGCGCACAACCTGGGGCCGGAGACCTTTGAAAGAGTCCAGGCCATGCGGCGCGAGATTTATGACAGCGAAGACTACCAGGAAGGCATTTGCGCGTTCCATGAAAAACGCTCTCCTCAGTTTCGCGGAAGATAAGGGCTCGCGATTCTCCGTGCGACAAATCCCCTCAATCGAGTATTGTTGAGAACGGCGAATTACTTCGACATGGGGAGGGTTTCAAATGCACGAACTCAATCGCAGAAGTTTCTTGAAGGCAGCGGGCGCGGCATCCGCAACAACCATGCTGGGCGCAAGGATGCACGCGCTCACTGCAATGCAGACCGAGCCCGCAGGGCCTGTAGCCGCCAACGACCACATCCAGATCGCGCTCATCGGCGCCGGCGGCCAGGGGCAGGGAGACACCAAAATCGCAGTGCAGGTTCCCGGCGTCAAACTGGTCGCCGTAGCCGACTGCTACAACGGACGCCTCGACCATAGCAAGGAAATCTGGGGCGACGACATCTTCACCACCCGCGACTACAACGAAATTCTGGCCCGCAAAGACATCGACGCCGTCATCATTGGCACGCCCGACCACTGGCACAAGCACGCCTCTTGCGACGCCATGAAGGCCGGCAAGGACGTCTACTGCGAGAAGCCCATGATCCATCTCTATGCAGACGGCCCGGAGATGATCGAAACCGCCCACGCTACCAATCGCATCATCCAGATCGGCAGCCAGCGCGTAAGCTCGCTCCTCTACATCAAGGCCAAGGAACTGCTCGAGGCGGGCGCCATCGGCAAGCTCAACATGGTTACTGCCCGCTGGGACCGGAACTCGGCGATGGGCGCATGGAGCTACACCGTTCCGCTCGACGCCTCCCCAGAAACCTGCGACTGGCCGCGCTTTCTGGGCTCCGCGCCCAAAATCCCCTTCAATGCCGAGCACTTCTTCCAATGGCGCAAATGGAAGGCCTACGGAAGCGGTGTCGCCGGCGACCTCTTCGTCCATCTCTTCAGCGGCACCCACTTCATTACAGGCTCGCATGGGCCCACACGCGGCATGGCCGCCGGCGGACTTCGCTTTTGGAACGATGGCCGCGACGTGCCCGACGTGATGCTCGGCCTCTTCGACTATCGAGAGGGCTTCAACCTAAGTCTCCGCGTCAACTTTGTGGACGGTGGCGAAGAGAGCGAAGGGCTGATCTTTACCGGCTCCGAGGGCACTATGGAGATCGGCGGGGGAGCCGTGACGGTCACCCGAGTCCCGCGCGAACAGGCTCCGGGATATATGATCGACAGCTTCACTGAGGCGATGCAGAAACAGATTCTCGCCGATTACGACAAGAAGTATCCGCCTCACTCGGGATCTGAATCGCTCGGCGGTGTCGAGAAGTATGAAGCTCCGCACGGCTACAGCGACAGCTACGATCACTTCAAGAACTTTTTTGAAGCTGTCCGTACACGCAAGCCTGTGGTCGAGGACGCCGTCTTCGGGTTCCGCGCCGCCGGCGCTGCCTTGCTCAGCAACCTGAGCATCGAGCGTGGCCAAGTGGTCAAATGGGACCCGGATGCGATGAAGCTGGTTTAAATCAGCAAACACCAGGTCTATGACCGCTTGAAGTTGTACCAACCGCGGGTGTCCCAGGTCCCGATTTTGGGACCTGGGATCGCATGAATCCAAAGTACGAAATTATGTGGCCAGAGACCTAGGCGGAGCCGTCAGGAGCCTTTCACAAAGTAGCTCTCAATGGCAAGATTCAGCGCAGCGCGGTCAAGATATGGCTCCCGATCTTCAAACTGAGCTGCCCAGCAAACCTGGTTCACAATGTCCCGCGGATAGCACGACCGCAGCTCCTGCTTCATCGTATCGTGCACGAAGCCAATCAAGAGATTCGGTATCTCTGCGTCGAAGGCAACGCCGGATTCGGTGGCGACCCGCCGGAATATCTCGCAGAACTGCTTGTCTGGAACGGCGCCGATTTTGATCTTCGTCTGAATCCTGCGCATGAATGCCGGATCCATCAGCTCGTTCGGGTCCATATTCGATGCAAACACGACCAGTAGTTCGAACGGAATCTCAATGGTCTTTCCCCCTGCCAGCGTCAGATAATCTACCCTCCTGTCGAGTGGCACGATCCAGCGGTTCAGCAGCTCCTCCGGGCGCACTCGCTGCCGCCCGAAGTCGTCGATGATCAGGACTCCATTGTTGGCCTTCATCTGCACCGGACCGACGTAGAACTTTGAGGTTGGATTGAATTGCATATCGAGCATCTCGGCTGTCAGTTCGCCGCCGACCAGAACCCTGGGACGGTGACAGAGCACCCAGCGTGCGTCGTGATTCTCGGGCTCCAGCTCCGGTATGCGCAGGTGAATCGCCGGATCGTAAACGGTAATGATCTGGCCGTCGATTTCCACCGCATAGGGGATCCACACTTCATCTTCGGCGAGCACCTTCGACATTGCGTGGGCCATGACCGTTTTGCCAACTCCGGGTGGGCCGTAAAGAAAAATTGGGCTGTCGGAGTTCAGCGCCGTTCCGAACTGGCGCAGTGTCTCGTCGTCAACCACAAGATGGGCAAAGGCGCGGTGAACCTCTTCGGCGTGCACTCCGCCCTTTTTGACGCTCTGCTTTCTGACCTGGGCTACGTAACTCTCAAAAGACACCGGCGCAGTGGCGACATATTGACTGCTGGAAAGCAGATCGACGGCTCGCAATCTGCCCCTGGAGGTGATCGCAATCTGCGGAATATTGCCGGTCATTCCAGTGACCTGGCAGAACAATCCCGCCCGTAACCGATGCACCAGCTCGCTTGCCACTTCATAGCTGAGTCCGGTAATTCGGGAAAGGTCAAGGATTGAGAGCGAGCCTGAGAGATAGATTGTCTTTAGTGTGAGGTCCTCGAGAACAGTCTTGCGCACATCGAGTTCCGAGAGCGACTCCGGTCGATGTTCCGGCCCCGAAGGAGGTTCTAGTTTAACAAGACCGAATTCTTCATCGTGAGTTTTAAGCAAAGTTCGCCCACCGCTCCTCCGACCCTGTTTCCAATGTAACCGGAACCGATGCTTATAAATCTGCCTCTTTCGTCACGCTCCGGGTTACCCATTAGTCGTAAGGGCCTGCGCTCCCGCCAGGTTTTCCAACAGGTTTCCAGCCCCGGCCACCACGGTCGCGGAAAACCCGGTGGCCATGCGTCCAAGGCGCTTTTGCTACACTTCTCCATAGCCCGTTCCCCTGGCTTGCCCATGGCCAATTTGCAGGAAGAAAACGGCGGGAGAATCTATGCCAGTTGTTGAGCTCGCGGGAGTGACCAAGGCCTACGAGAACAAGATCGCAGTCAACGACCTGAGCCTCTCAATCGATGCCGGCCAGATGTTCGGCCTGCTCGGTCCGAATGGAGCCGGCAAGACCAGCTCCATCCGCATGATGATGGGCATTACCATTCCCGATTCGGGCCGTGTGAATCTCTTCGGCAAGCCATTTCAGCGTGAGAGCCTGGACCATGTCGGTTATCTTCCCGAGGAGCGCGGCCTCTATAAAAAGATGAAGGTCATCGAACAACTGGTCTTCTTCGGCCAGTTGCACGGATTGTCTCCCGATGACGCGCGCAAGCGGTCTACGGCATGGGCCGAGCGAATGGAGATTGCCGACGCACTGAACAAGAAGACAGATGAGCTCTCAAAAGGCATGCAGCAGAAGATTCAGTTCATCTCCTGCCTGCTTCACGAGCCGGGCCTGATCGTTATGGATGAGCCCTTCAGCGGCCTCGATCCGGTGAATGCGGTATTGGTGGAAAAGACCCTTCTGGAACTCAAAGATCGGGGGAATGCGATCCTGTTTTCAACCCATCGCATGGATCAGGTGGAGAAGCTCTGCGACGCCATCTGCCTGATCAACAACGGCGAGGCCGTGCTCGAAGGCAACTTGCGCGAAATCAAAGGCCGTTACGAGCGCAACCGCATCATCGTCGAGTTTGAAGGCAACCCAGCCTTCCTCAACAGCGAAGAGATCGCGGAGGCGAAGAACTATTCCGGGCATGCCGAGATCCGGCTCAAGCCCCACGGCAACGCGCAAAAACTGCTCCACGAAGCCGCTGGAATGGCCACCATCTATCGATTCGAAATGGTCGAGCCTTCGCTCGAAGAGATTTTCATTCAGACCGTGGGAGGCAAGGCCAATGCGTAACACGATGCTGATTGCCAAGCGCGAGTACCTGGAGCAAGTCCGGGGCCGCGCCTTCCGGCTCTCCACTATTGGACTGCCGGCGCTCTTCGCGGTAATTATCGGCGTTGGCTACGTCGCCAGCCTCGGCCTGGGCGCCAACAAGCACCTGGTCATCATGGCGAACGACGCCGCACTGGCCGATGCAATCCGCACCCAGATCGTGAGCGACAAGGATGGAACGCCCAATGTCGACGTGGCCGCTCCCGCCACGCCTGACACTCGAGCGCAGCTCATTCGGCAGGTCCAATCCAAGGCCATCGACGGATTTCTTTCCGTTGAGACGCAGCCCGGAGGATTACCGAAGGCCACATACACCGCGCAATCCTCGGGCGATTTCATCACCAACGATCGGCTCAAGCAAGCCCTGAACGACGGCATGGTCACAGAGCGGCTCGCAGGCTCCGGAATGAGGCTCGCCGAAGCGGATGCATTGGTCAAGGGCATCTCGATCGAAACCTTTCAAGTGAAGAAAGACGGCTCAGTCGTCAGGAGCAATGCGCAAGCCTCCTTCTGGAAGGGCTATGTGATGGCATTGCTGCTGTCGATGACCACTCTGATCTACGGCCTGAACGTGGCACGCTCGATTATTCAGGAGAAGACCTCGCGCATCTTTGAAGTGATGCTGGCTACCGTGAAGCCCAGCGACATGCTGGCCGGCAAGCTGATCGGCGTGGGCGCAGTGGGCCTTACGCAAATCGCGATCTGGCTGGTTGCCGGGGCCGCGATCATGGTCACTCCGTTTGCGGAGGCGATGTTGACCGGCCAATACGCGGTTCACTTCTCGTGGGCGGAGGGAATCCTTTTCCCGGTCTACTTTCTTCTCGGTTACCTGCTCTATAGCTCGCTGTTCGCGGGCCTCGCGGCTACCTGCGAGACCGAACAGGAGCTGCAGATGTACATGCCCTTGGCTGCCGCGCCCACCTGGCTGAGCTTTGCGCTCATCATCCTCATCATCAACGACTCGAACTCCGTCTGGTCAATCGCGGCCTCGCTTTTTCCGCCCACGGCGCCCATCATCATGTTTCTGCGCATGGCCTCGGAGATGCCGCCCGTGTGGCAGTTTGCCGTTTCCATCGGACTGATGGTGGTGAGCATCTGGGCCACGCTCTGGTTCTCGTCGCGGCTCTATCGCGTCGGCATTCTGATGTACGGGAAGCGCGCCACGCTGCCGGAACTAGTCCGCTGGCTCCGCTACTCGTGAGGCGCGGCGCTAGGTTTCTGACCGCGCAATTTTGTGCGTTGGGTTCATGCTATCCCAGGTCTCAGAATCGAGACCTGGGGCACCCAGAGTTAGTACAACAGCAAGCGGTCAGAGACCTGGTTCCACCAACCCGCCAACTCCGCTAGAATCGTCACAGTGACCGCCGATTCCACGCCCAGATTTACTTTTGCCCAGCGCCTCGTTCTGGCTGTGGTTCCGCGTCTGGTGTGGGCGCTCTTCTCCCTCATCGGCCGCACCTGGCGCTTTGAGGTGATCGCCGAAGAAGGCGTTATCCCGGTTGTCTTCGGCGAGGAGCCGGGACCGGAGATCTACTGTTTCTGGCACCAGTGCGTTCTGCCTTGCACGGTGTATTTCCGCCGCTCTCATGCCATCATTCTCATCAGCCGCAGCTTTGACGGCGAACTGATTACGCGCACTCTGGAGATGTTCGGCTTCGGCGCCGTGCGCGGTTCCAGTTCACGCGGTGCGCGCGAAGGACTGCTTGGCTTGAAGGATGTCATCGAGCGCGGACGGACAGCCATCTTCACTGCCGACGGCCCCCTCGGCCCCATCTACCGCACCAAGATGGGGCCCATCAAGCTTGCGCAAATGACATCTGCGCCCATCGGCGCCTTCCACCTCGAGCCCGAACACGCCTGGACAATGCGTTCCTGGGACCGCTTTCTGGTGCCCAAACCATTCACGCGGATCGCAGTCAGTTGGGCGCAATGGACATACGTTCCAGCCGATCTTCCCGAAGCAGAGTTTGAGCACAAGAGAGAAGAGTTGAACGCCGCAATCGAACGCGCGCGGCTGCGAGCGCTCGAACATTTCGGCAAAGCCGATTGCATGTCGACCAAGCCATGACCGAGGAATCCCAAAGCGAGCTGCTCGTCTCCGACTTCGATTTCGAGTTGCCTCCGGAACTGATTGCGCAGCAGCCCCCGGCTGAGCGAGGCACGAGTCGCATGTTGCTGCTCGATCGGGCCACCGGCGCTTTGCGCGATGCGCTCTTTGCCGACTTCTCTTCGATGCTGCAGCCCGGCGATCTTCTCGTGCTCAACGACAGCCGCGTCATTCCGGCGCGCCTCTACGCCCGCCGCACACTGCTACGCGACCACGAGAAACCAACCGGCCGCATCGAAGTCATGCTTACCGAGCCCGTTGGCGACGACCTCTGGCGCGCCCTCGTCAGGCCCGGCCGTAAAGTAGCCATCGGCGAGCGCCTTGTCTTTCCCGCGCCCAACGGCGAGATCGTCGTTGAAGCGGAAGTCCTCGAACGCGGAAAATTCGGTGATCGCCTGCTCCAATTCGCGCCGGTCAAAAACCGAGATGCTGGCGACTTCTTCGCTATCCTCGACCGCATCGGCCACATGCCGCTCCCACCTTACATCCGCCGCGACGATGCGCAGCAGGATCGCGAGCGGTACCAGACCGTCTTTTCCCGCGAACGGGGCTCGGTAGCAGCGCCCACCGCCGGCCTGCACTTCACCGCGCAGACGCTGGACGCTCTCGCTGCCAGGGGAATCGAAGTCGCAAGAATCACGCTCCGCGTGGGCCTCGGTACCTTCGCCCCTCTCCGCGTTGAGCGACTCGACGAAGTCAAACTGCATCGCGAACGTTACACGCTCAGCGCCCCCGCCGCAGAAGCCATCAATCGCGCCGTCGCTGAAGGCCGGCGCATCGTGGCCGTCGGCACCACTGTCGTTCGCACGCTCGAGCATTGCGCTCTCCAGGCCACAGGCAGTCCTCTCAAGCCACATTCCGGAGCCACGGAAATCTTTATTTCTCCCGGCTTCGAATTCCGCCTCGTGCGCGCCTTGCTCACCAACTTCCACCTGCCTCAATCGAGCCTCCTCATGCTGGTCAGCGCATTTGCAGGCCGCGAGCGCGTGCTGGCGGCCTACCGTCATGCAGTCGAGCAGAAGTACCGGTTCTTCAGCTACGGCGATTGCATGTTCATAGAGTGACGCGACGCTGTTAAACTCTCTAGCGTGACAGACCAAGCCAAACCGCCCGTCTTCCTGCTCGACACCATGTCGTTCATCTTTCGCGCCTACCACGCGATGCAACACAGCCGCCCGATGTCCACGCGTGGCGGTCTTCCCACGGCTGCCACTTACGTCTTCGTGAACATGATCAAGAAGCTGCGGCAGGATTTTGCGCCGCGCTACTTCGCAGCCGTCTTCGACCTCAGCGGCGAAGTCTTTCGCGACGAGCGCGCGCGCACCATGGGCCCGCTGCGCAAGTGGAACTCGAAGACGCAGAGCTTCGACGAGGTTACCTACGAGGGGTACAAGGCCAATCGCGAAGCCATGCCCGAGGACTTGCGCCGGCAGATTCCGTACATTCGCCGCGCCCTTGAAGCTTTGCGTATTCCAATCCTGGAAGCGCAGGGATTCGAGGCCGACGACGTCATCGGGACCCTCGCCCGCCAGGCCGCCGAGCACGAACACGAAGTCTTCATCGTCTCCGGCGACAAGGACATGATGCAGTTGGTTACGCCGCGGGTAAAGATCCTGAACCCGCAGAAAGACAACCTGATTCTCGATCCCGCCGGAGTGACGGAAACGCTGGGCGTGCCGCCGGAGAAGGTGGTTGACGTGATGGCGCTGCGCGGCGATGCGGTCGACAACATTCCCGGCGCGCCCGGCATCGGCGACAAGGGAAGCGTCGAGCTCATCAAGGAATTCGGCAGCGTTGAGGCCGTGCTGGGTCGCGCCGCCGAGGTCAAGCGCAAAACCTACCGCGAGTCTCTGGAACAGAATCGCGAAACGGTTCTTCTTTCAAAAGAGCTGGTCACCATCGACAGCCACGTGCCCCTCAATCTGGACTTGGCCGCGATGGAAACCCAACCGCTGGACCTCGAAGCCTGCCGCGAGCTTTTTACGGAGCTTGAGTTCACGTCGATGCTCAAGGAACTCGCGCCTTCAGCGACCGCCGATGCCGTCGAGCTGATTGAAGACCCCTCCCCAGCTCAGTCCGCGGAATTTTATGGGGCCGCACAAGCGAACGGCTTCGCCTTCGCTCTCGATGCCAACGCTCCTAGCACCGGCTCTGAAACAGAAGACGAGCTGCCTCCCGCGCAGTCACTCCTCAATCTCGCCGAAGCGGACGAGAAGCAAGCCAGCTTCGCCGTAGGCGTCTGCGCCGAGGCCGGTGTGGCTCTGCGTTTGCCGCTCACGCCGGAGTTGCGCCAACTGCTTGAAGATTCTGCCACGCCAAAACGCACGCACGACTTGAAGTTAGCTCTGCATTTGCTTGATGCGCAGGGAGTTGCTCTGCGAGGCGCAGTGGAGGACACGATGCTCCTCTCCTACGCGCTGAACCCAACTCACGCCACCCAGGCTCTCGCCGATGTCGCCGCACGCCATAGCCAACCTGCACCCACAACACTTGCCGCCGCCGCTGCTGCCATCGGCGCTCTTGCTCCCGCACTGCTGGCAGAGGCTCAAAAGTCGGGTGTCGAGCGCGTCTACCGCGAAATCGATCTGCCGCTCGCGCCCGTGCTTTACCGGATGGAACAAGCCGGAGTCCGCATCGACATTGGCGTCCTCGACGGCCTCTCACTCTGCTTCGGCCAGGAAATCCAACGCGTCGGTGAGCGCGTCTTCGAGCTCGCCGGACGCCGGTTCAACATCAACTCCCCCAAGCAACTCGGCGAGGTCCTCTTCACGCACATGGGCCTGGCCGCACCGCCCTCCCGAGGAAAAGGCAAGAGCCTGTCTACCGCGCAGGACGTTCTGGAGCAGCTCGCCGAGCACAACGAAGTCCCAAAACTGGTTCTGGAATATCGCCATCTCTCCAAGCTCAAGTCGAATTATATCGGCGCTTTACCGCTTTTAGCCGATGTGAATTCGAGGGTTCATACCACCTTCCAGGCCGCGGCCACAGCCACTGGCAGGCTCTCCTCCGTCAACCCCAACCTGCAAAATATTCCCACCCGCACGGAACTGGGCCGCGAGATTCGCGCCGCGTTTACAGCCTCGCCGGGCACCGAATTGCTCTCCGCGGATTACTCGCAGATCGAACTGCGTTTGCTTGCGCATTTCAGCGGAGACCCGTTGCTGATTCGGGCATACGAGGAGAACATCGACATTCACGCCCTTACAGCCAGCGAAGTCTTCGGCGTGCCCATCGACACTATGGATAAGGAAACCCGCAACCGCGCCAAGGCAGTCAACTTCGGCATCGTCTACGGAATCTCAGCGTTCGGTCTCGCGGCGCAGCTCGGCATTCCTCAGGCTGAGGCCAAGGCCTATATCGAGCGGTATTTCGCGCGCTACGTGGGGGTCAAGGCATTCATCGAGACAACACTGGACCAGGTGCGGCGGGAAGGATACGTGCGCACGTTATTCGGGCGGATGAGACCGATTCCGGACATGGAAAGCCGCAACCCGAACCAGCGCGGATTTGCCGAGCGCACCGCCATCAACACGCCTTTGCAGGGCACTGCTGCCGACCTGATCAAGCTGGCCATGATCTCCATCGATCGGCAGTTGACCGAGCGCAAGCTGAAGACGCGCATGATCCTTCAGGTCCACGACGAGCTGATCTTCGAGGTCCCGTCAGACGAGAGAGATGAGCTGGAATCGCTGGTCCGGACAGAGATGGAAGGCGTCGTCAAGCTCAAAGTACCGCTGGTAGCGGACCTCGGCTTCGGCCCCAACTGGAGAGACCTGAAGTAGGGTCCGCACCGAATGCGATTGCGCTGGAGCCGCTGCTATTGCGACGGTTGAGCGGCCAGCCATTGCTTCAGGTTTGGCTGCTGCAGAGAGCGAAACTCGATGCAGCCGTCGATGCCCTCGGTGGCGGACTTGAGGGCGCGCTCGGCGGCGGCTACTTTATGGGTCGAGAAAAAGCTCTGCACGTCGTCGCGCGCTTGGGCTGAGCAGAAGCTGGCGGTCGAATTGACCAGGTAGGTTCCGAATTCCGTGGTGAGTTGCGCCTGAACCTCATCCCAGTTGGCCTTGATGAATCTCCATGTGATCTCGCGGGAAGCATCGGCCTGAAGGCCCATGGAGAGCTGGATGCCGACATCCTGGTTGCGGACCTTTCCAGAGAGGTCGTAATCCAGGGACCGTTTCACGAGCTCCGGGTTCTCAAATTCGGCGAGCAGGCGCAGGGCTCCTTCCTGGAGTTCAGGATTGTTCGAGGTCTCATAAACCTTCTGCAATTTGTCGAAGAGGGAGGCGTCGCCGTTGCGGGCCGCAATCCCGAGTGCCGTCCGGCCCAAAGTCGGCTCCACGGACGTTGGATCGGCGACATATTTTTGCGCGATCCGGGCGGCTTCTGCCAGCACTCCGGGGTCTTTGCCGTAGTGGCCGAGGAAGCCGAAGAGCTGCGAGCGCAGCTCACGAGTATTGGCCGTGTCGCTGGGCGAGGGAGGTGCAAGCCTGGCATACACGGGTGCAAAGGTGCGGCGAATCCACGCGGCAAGGGCGGATTTTTCCTCTGGCGTGGCGGCTACTTCATCCACAATTGCGCCAACTCCGCCGATGGCGCTTGAGACAACCAGCGCGTTGGGATCGGATCGGAGTTCGGCGGCCAGATTGAGATAGTCGCCCACGGCCGCCTTGTTGGAGCGGACCTGCGCCCACTCATCGCCAATAAGACCGATGCGTTCCGGCGGAGAGAGCGATGTTTCGATGCCCTTGACCAGCGCGGCGTAGACACTGGGCGGATAAGCGCTGCGGTAGTAACCTTTGCCCGAAGCGTTTGCAAAGAAAACGGGTGCGGCGGGGACCTTCAGCGTCGAAGCGGCCGGAGTAAGAAGCTGGCAATCCTGCTTGCCGTCCACGCCGGTGGTGAAGCAGATGGGCAGTGTCCATTTCTGCTTCGGGTCGGGCTTAATGCTGGGACTCAGGAAGAAGCGCTTCTGCTCAACCGAAACCTTTCCGCCCGCAGGCTCGCCAAAGGTGACAATCGGCACGCCAGGCTGCGCAACCAGCGAATCCATGATCTGGTCCACCGGCTTGTGGCTCACCGCGGTCTGCGCGCCCCAGAAGTCTTCAGCAGTTGCGTTTGAGTAAAGGTGTGCCGAGAGGTAAGCGTGCACGCCCTGGCGGAAAGTTTCGGGGCCGACGTAGTTCTCTACCATCAGCAAAACGTCGCCGGCTTTTCCGTAGGCGATTCCGTCGAACATCTCGTTGATTTCGTCCGGCGTTTCTGCCTTGGCGCGGATGGCGCGGGTGGTGGGCTGTGCGTCAAGGTCGAGGGTGCTGTCTTCGTCGGCGGCAACGCTCTGGTCGACGTTCCACTCCGGGTGCAAGGCGGCGAGGGGCTTGTTCGCCATCCATGTCGCGAAGCCCTCGTTGAGCCAGATATTGTCCCACCACTGCATGGTGACCAGGTCGCCGAACCACTGATGCGCCATCTCGTGCGCAATTATGCTGACCACGTTTTCCTTGGCTTCGTCGGAGGCCGTTTTGGGGTCGATCAGCAGATCGGTCTCGCGATAAGTGATGGCTCCGAAGTTTTCCATGGCGCCGGCCTCGAAGTCGGGCAGCGCAATCAGGTCGAGCTTCTTGAGCGGATAGGGAATGCCGAAGTAATCGTTGTAGTAGTGGAGTACGTATTTCGCCACGTCCACGCCGTAGGGCGTCATGCCGACCTTGTCGGGGGTCGAGCAAACGCGGATGGCGACGCCATCCTGCTCGCCGGCCGTGCACTGAAAATCGCCAACCAGAAATGCAACCAGATAGCTCGACATTCTCGGCGTGGTCAAGAACTTGATTGTGTGTTTGCCGTCGCCGGGGCCCGCCGTATCGCTCACAATCGGACCGTTGGAGATGGCCGTGTCCCCGGCGTCGACCACCAGCGAAACATCGTAAGAGGCCTTGAATGCCGGCTCATCGAACGAGGGGAAGGCGCGGCGCGCATCGGTTGGCTCGAACTGAGTAACGGCGTAGTTGCGGCGCGCGGTTTTGGAGAGATAAAAGCCGCGCAGCTCGTTATTCAGAATGCCCGCGTAAGCGATGGAAAGCGTGGCTTTGCCGGCAGGAACGGGGGCAGGGAAGGTAAAGGTAGCCTGTTGCTTCTCCTTATCGAGAGCCACCGTCGCGGTCTGCTCCCGGCCTGCGGCCGAAACTGTGACCGACTTAAACGCAATCTCCGCGGAGTTAAGCGTGATCGAGCTGACCGGCTCCTTCACCGTGAGATCGATGGACTCAACGCCCGCGAAGGTTGCGGCCTTCAGGTCGGGCGTCAGGGTGAGCGAATAGTGCTCCGGCGCAACAGTATTGGGCAAACGCTGGGCGTGCGCCGGACAAATTGCGGCCAGTACAAGAACGGCTGAAATAGTTGCAGTAGCTGCGACTGTACTTATAAAAACAGATGAACGCATGCTTCAATTTTCCCATAGTCGGCTGACCCATGCGTGCCTAGGAAAAACGAGAGCCGTAGAGATGTGGCATTCCACCGATCGAATGCAATTGACGGAACCAGCTCCATCGACATGCAAAGCCCCCACCCTCAGGAGGTCTTTTCCTGATCCCTGATCCCTGATCCCTGACCCCTGCTTTTCGGCAGCAGCGAATCCAGCATCAGCAGGCACGCGCCGGTCACGATCGACGAGTCGGCCAGGTTGAAGTCGGGCCAATGGTAGGTGTAGATGTGGACCTCGATAAAGTCGATGACCGAACCGTAGGCGATGCGGTCGTGGACGTTGCCGAGCGCTCCGGCAAAGATGAGCGCCAGGGCGACTGTCGTAAGCGTGATGCGGCTGCCGAGGCGGATCATGGCGATAAGGACCACGACCGCCGCAAGAAGCGAAAAGGCGATCAGAGTCCAGCGCACGGTGTGCGGCGTCGCGGAGTCGGCGAACAGCGAGAAGGCCGCGCCTTGATTGGTCCAATGCGTGATGCGCAGAACGCGGGGAATAATCGGAATGGCTCCGCCCATGAGAACATGCTCGCCGACCCAGATTTTGGTGAGGCGGTCGGCAAGCAGGATCAGCGCGGAGAGTCCAAGCAACCACGGAAGGCGACGGGGCGCAACAAAGCTCACTGGGCTGCCTCCTGCGGCTGGGGCGGCGCAATGCCCATCTCTGTGAGCGCAGCCTGGCAGCGAGTACAGACATTCTGCCAGATGCCGTAATCGCCGACCTCCGGCATGAAGTTCCAGCAGCGGGCGCATTTGTGGCCGGAAGCGGGCAGAGCTCTCACCTCCAGCATTGCGCCCCCGACTACATTCACCGCGGAGACGTTGATGGCTTCTTTGAGACCCGCGGCGTGACGCCGCAGCAGCGCAAGCTGCTCGCCTGAGGCAGCGATCTCAAGCTCCGCTTCCAGCCCTTTGCCGATGATCTTGTTCTGCCGAGCCTCCTCAAGCACACGCAGCGCCTGGTCGCGCACCTCGAAGAGCTGCTTCCACTCTTCGAGCAACTTCGCTGGGTCCTCGGAGAACACCTCTTCCGGCTTGGGAAACAGCGCCAGATGCACGCTGGCTTCGCGGTCTTTGACGGCTGGGAGATATTCCCAGACTTCGTCGGCGGTAAAGCTGGCGATGGGGGCGACGAGGCGGACGAGGGTTTCAGTGATCTTCCAGAGAACGGTTTGCGCGGAGCGGCGTTCTAGGCTGGTGGGCGCAAAGGTGTACATGCGGTCCTTGAGCACATCGAGATAAAACGCGCTCAAATCGACAATCGCAAACTCGTTCACCGCCTGGTACACGCGATGGAACTCGAAGCCCGCATACCAGCCGAGAATCTTCTCGGTCAGCTCCCGCGTGCGCGCCAGCATGTAGCGATCCAGCGGCAGCAGGTCAGCCTCGGGAACGCGGTCGCGCTCCGGCTCAAAGCCGTTCAGATTGCCGAGCAGGAAGCGGAACGTGTTGCGCAGTTTGCGATAGAGGTCGGCGCAGCGCTGCATCAGGTTTTCGCTGGCCGCCATGTCCTCGCGGAAGTCCACCGACGCAACCCACAGGCGGACGATCTCGCCGCCCATGCGATTCGCAATATCGACCGGATCGACCCCGTTGCCCAGCGACTTCGACATAGCGCGGCCCTGTTCGTCGAGCGTCCACCCAGCGGTGGTCACGTGCGAATAAGGAGCGCGGCCGCGCAGAGCCACCGAGGTCAGCAGGGAAGAGTGGAACCAGCCGCGATGCTGGTCGCCGCCCTCCAGATAGAGGCATTCCGGGGCTTCCCGCCCTTCACCCTCTTGGAAGAGGGTGTAGGCCGGGCTGAGGTCGGGATCGGATTCGCACACCGCGAACCAGCTTGTCCCGGAGTCAAACCAGACATCGAGAATGTCCGTCTCCTTGCGGAACACTTTGCCTCCGCAGTGGGCGCAAGCCGCGCCCTTGGGCAACAGGGCCGCAACGTCGGTGGTGTGCCAGGCCTC
>Ga0181529_10001202_pt1 | contig 34835 bp, 36 predicted proteins | sample PEATcosm2014_Bin_36_FD_119763 | JGI IMG/M metagenome (GOLD analysis project Ga0181529, IMG submission 119763) | Peatland microbial communities from MTU Mesocosm Facility, Houghton, MI, USA - PEATcosm2014_Bin10_30_metaG | ecosystem: Environmental > Terrestrial > Soil > Wetlands > Peat | place... | reverse complement strand
GATGTCGTATTCAGTCCTCAACCGCAGCGGCCGGTGGATCGAAGTTCTGCCGCCTCTGCTGGAATTCAACAACCCCGCCAAGTCGAAGAAGAACGGGAAGGTGGATAAGAAACACCCGGAAGCCCTGGCCGAGCAACTTCCCATCAGCGACTACCGGATGAGCAAGTTGAAGCTCGCGCCGGGCGAGCGCCTGGATGGAGCTGTCGCGTTTGTCAGGCCCGGATTCAAGTACAAGAAGGAACGGCTGCTGTTGCAGATTGCCAATGCCAGCGAGGTGGATACCGCTTTGATGGTGCCGGTTCCCTTCGTGCCCGCAGAGCGCTAAACAGGGAGAGAGGAGATATCAAGATGTCGCAGATCGATTTGCCCCAAGGAATAAAGTCGAACGAAACGGCAAGCCAGACGTACCAGGCACATGCGGGATTAGGCAACGGCGCGGAGATCCCAAATGCAGGAGTCTCCGGCTCCGAACAAGGGGACATGCCCGGGATCAAACGGTCTTTCCTGAGTTCGGACAAGAAGGCCAACAAGCCGTTCATCGTCATTGTTGGAGCCATTGGGATCATCGCACTCTTTTCGATGTTCTTTCACCATCCCGCGACCAAACAGCAACCGGGCTTCAAAGTGTCTGGACAACCGACAACCGGCGCCCCAGAGGCACAGACCAACCAGAGCAACCTGCCTACCGACGCGCAGAAGCAGGCAGCTGAGCCGGTCAATAAGCAAGACACAACTGCGGATGACATCCAGCATACCCGCGGCACCGACCAGAACGGGCAGACCCTTGGATCTATCCAGAATTTCAATTCGCAGCAGCCTGGAGCCAACGGCCAATGGGCCCCGCCGACCTATTCGGGCCTAACAGCAGGCAGTGGGCAGGGACGAACCGACAAGGAAGCCGACATTCGGCTTGCGCAGGTGACGAAGCCATCGCTGACTTTTGTACTTACCAGCACCGATATAAGAGAGCCGGCTCATCTGGAATCAGATAGCCTGGAGCTGCCGGTCACCAATCTTGGGTACGAGCCGGGCTTTCACATAGCCACCCATCTGGAGTCGGTCGTTACCACAGCGACAAAGGCTCCGGCCATTGCAGTTGTAGACTTCGATTACCGGCGCAAGGGCATTGTCGTGATTCCCGCCGGTGCCCGCATTATCGGAGAAATCGAGCAGGCGACGTCTACGGGGGTTGTCGGGCTTCACTTCACTTCGATTCATTTGCCCGATGGAGAAGACATCGCCATCAACGCGGTTGGGCTGGACCAGCGAATGGGTCCCCTGAAAGGCGCCGTTACGGGGCGCAACCGGGGAAAGCAATTCGCCCTCGCGGCGCTCAGCGGGCTTGGTTCGACCGCGGCGATGTTTGCTGGGAACAACGTGAGTGGGACACTGAGCGAGGCCGATTTGATCCGGGCCCAGGCCGCACAAAACGTCGGTCAGGCCGCGGATTCACAGATCCAGCAACTCGCGGTGACCGAGCACATGATTGTCAGCGTCGCTGCCGGGACGCAGGTCCAGGTCACCTTCATATCGCCTGCGAAGAAGAAGCCAGAGGTCCAGACAGCATCCCAGAACTGAAGCGGGCCAACCGCACCGGCACCGAAGCTGAGGCAGCCAACAAATCCCCGCAACTTTTCTTTAGGTATCGGGTTGGAATGGTCAACTGGCTGGCGCGGTATCGCAGGCCGGTCGAAGAGTGTTAAATGCACACCCTCCTCATTCTCGCCGATTCACCGCTCGACCTGGTCAGAGACTTGGTTGCCTTGCTTTTGTCCGTTGGGGTTGTCTATGCTTTGGTCTTTCTGCCGCGCTCGAAAAGCGGCTTCTATAGTTGGCACCCCGTCAAGAGGGTACTGACAATTGTGTTTTTCCCTTTCGTTCTTTTCTATTGGTGGGCAACATCCGGTTGTTTCTGCGCGCGTTGCCGCCAGACCGATGAGAACACGCTGTTCCTGTTCTTCGATTCCAACCACTAGACCCCTGATCGGGTTCCTTCTTCTCAAAAAGCGCGCTTTAACTTTTCGTTTCGCACCCCCCCTTTCCCCAGACGGCCACTCCTGGCCTGTTTAGCTGTTTAGTCGACGCACGAGCGCGCAGCCCCAGAAAACACCGAAAATTTTTCAATTGTAGACCTTCCCCTCAAATCCAAGACAAGGTACTGTGAAGCCAACTTAAATGCTCGCCGGTCTCTTGAGCGGTGGAGCAGGAATCGGAGACTATCACATGCCAACCAGTCGTCGGATGCAGGTATGTGCGCGCGCCTATCTGTGGACGCTCGCCATTCACGTGTTCATGGCAATCATTCTGTTGCCCGCTGCAGCTCGAGCCCAGCAATCCGGTAATTCGCCGGTTCTTGGCAAGGCCGTGCAAGGGCAGTCGGCCTCGGGTATTGAAGGCACACTCGAGACCGGCGTCAACTACATCTCCAACGTCCTCGGCCCGCTGGCAGCTGGCGGGTTCTTGCTTCACAGTCTCGTGGCGTATCACCAGGGCGGCCGGCCCATGAAGTCAATCATCACCGGAGTCGGTCTGCTCGGTGTCTCGCAGGCCCTGCGCTTGGTCGAATGGTTCGTATCAACCGGCCAAGCAGGCGTCCATTGACCCCTTTACCGGGCTCGGGACGCATGGCATTGCAGTGCGTCCCGTCCGGCTCTCAGCCTCGCAGCGCAAGAGGCTGACTTTCTGCTCACGGAGACGATGATGGTCCCAGCATTTCTCACTGGACTCTACGGTCTGCTCATTGGAGCAGCGCCTTACATGGCGCTGGGCTGCTTTGTCGCAGCTGCCGTATCTTTTCGGTCAGGCGGCGGGATCAACTTCGACTGGGGGGGCAGCTTCACCAAATGGATCTTCTGGGGCATGGTGTTTCTGTCTCTTCAGGCGATTCCTACATTCCTAACCTCCGCTGGAATACCGATGCAAACCCCGGGAACATCCTCGACCTCAAGCCCATATCTTTCCGGCTTGTTGGGACTGGTTAAGAACTTTACGAACAACTACCTCGTAAGCCATCTGGTTCCTGTTGTTGGCGCGGCCCTGGTGCTCAAGGCGCTGCTAGACAGCGCGGAGGGTAATTCACCCATTCCCTCTCTGGTATCTGCCTTACTTGTTCTCTCCGTGCAGGCTCTTTGGACGATGGCACAGTCCTGGAGCCTGTCCTCGGACCAGTATGGCGTGGCAGACGGGCTGATGAATCTCGTGAACTGGTTTGGGAGTAACGTCTGTCCGGTTGCAGGTGCACTGTGCATCATTGGCGCCGTGGTCAACTTCGTTCGCGGGAAGCCCTGGGGGCAGCTCGCAATTACGTCCATAGCGATGATGTGTTTCTCAGGAATCTGGCTCTTGGTGAAGTCATGGGGATAAGGTCACTCCATCTGGTTCTCGCTCACGCCATGCGGTTCACAGCCGCACTGTTGGCGCTTTTGGCGGTTCCTCTGTACGGAATAGCACGTCTTCCCTTTTCGGAGGCAGCGAGGCTCCTTACGGGACTTTCCATGCTCGCGCTGTGCTTAGTGGGCGCAGTTCTCTGCGCCTGGGGATTCATCCGTGAGTGGGCGCTGCGGATATCAGAGGATAGACGCTGGGTGCAGGCGTTCCTGGTCCTGCTTCTGATTGACCTGATTGGAAGCCTGATCGTCATTGCTCTCATACACAAAGCGACATTGGGAGCGAGGGTTGCGCTCCTTGCGATTGTCGGCCTTCTTCTGTCTGGCGGAGCCTGGGCGTTTGGCGGTCTTCTCCAATGGCTGTGGCGTCTAACGGCACCTTCCCAGGCTCCTACTCGGCGGGTGCGCACGATCCGCGCTCGCTCTCTTCATGGAGAAGTGTCCCGTGGGTAACGGATCTTTTGATACAGGCCTGACCGCAATGGCATCCTACCTCGGCAATGTGATCCTGCCGATTTGCGCCGGGTTGGTCCTGTGCATTGGCATTTACCAGCTCGCGCATCGCGCGCGGGCCGGTGAACGCTACCTCACCGCCTCAGTGGTCTGCCTATTGGCATCCGGCTTTGTCCGGTTGGCCGAGTACTTCTCCACTCAAAACAGCGGTCAGGACCAGTTCTTCTATGCGCTTCTGTCTCTTACCAACTGGGTAGGCAATGTTGTCATGCCGCTTTACGCCGCCGTCAATCTCCTGCGCGCCATTCTGGCCGTTAGCAATGGAGGAATGTTCGAACTCACGAGTGTGGGCGGCAACGCCGCGCGCCACGTCATTGTCGCTGTCGGCTGCCTGGCAGTTTCTGGCGGTCTCCGGCTGCTCGAATTCTTCGTTACGTCCGGCGCGGGAGGGATTCACTGATGCCTCTCAACGCAACTCCGATCTCTCGCAATCTGAGAACCAACGTGCGCATGCTGGGCTTGGAGGTCGAGGATCTCTTGACCGTTGGCATAACTGCGGTCTTGGCCCTCCTTCTCGGCCAGTTCCTTTTCCCCCGCAACATGATCGTCATGGGCCTGCCCATGAACTGGTTTTGCTTCTTTGTCGTCCTCATCATAGCGGTGCCAGGCTTGCTGATCTTCAAATACGGCAAACCGCGCGGATATCTCAAAGACTTCCTGGCATGGCATCTGAAACCGCGCAGCTACAGCGCCCTGGAACGCGATCCCCAGATAACGGGGCCGTACATTCTCGAAGACAACGACGTACTTCCAAAGCAGTCCAAAGGGGCAACAAAGAGTGCCTGAGACAGTTTCCCAACACGAAAAGAGCAAGATGGCGCCCGCAGTATGCACGCTATTCGAAGTGCGCGATTTCCTCGACAACGTGGTGGTCCGTATGGATGGCACGTATGTTGCGGGATACAGAGTGCGGGGATCGCTAACGTATTTCGGTTCGGAAAATGAGCGTAACGACCTCAAGGCACGGGTCGACGCTCTCCTCCGCACATGTCCAGAAGAAAGCATGCGCATCCAGATCCGCTACGAGGTCAACGATCAGGTGGGCGACACGCTCGACAAATACGAAGATGCGCGTCACACTTCACTTCCGGCCGCCCTCGCGCTAGAAGAGGAACGTGTCAGAGATTGGATGCAGAGGGCCAAATACGGCGAATTTCTTACGCGCAGTCTGACCATGTACTTCATTTGGGACCCAGAAGCCCACCGGCGGGTAATGGCCGCCGCCGGCACTCCCTGGAGCGGGGCAAAGAACGCCACACAGACCTTCTCGCCGTTCAAGAATACTTGCATAACACGCGAACGGGCGCAACATGAAGCAATACTCGCCCAGTTTCAGTCGCTTCTTCGCGGTATCGAATCCTCCATGGTGGCTGCTGAGTTCGAGCCCGTGCGCATGAGCCACGAGGAGATATTCCTCGAAATCCAGACAACCATCTCGCCCTTCTGCCCTGTCCGCGCCAAGCTTCGCAGCCATCCTCTTTCAGTGCGCTACATATCCGCTCGTGAGCAGCTGATGAATGCAGGGATAGACGGTATGACCGAGAGCTATGTGTGCATCGACCATCTGCTTTGGAGCGTAGTCACGATGAAGTCTCCACCTGACCAGACTTGGCCGGGCCTGATCCGGGAGTTGCAGACGCTGGGTTTTCCGCTCGTCATCAGCACCAACATCTTCATTCCCAATCAGACCAAGGTACTTGAAATCTACAAGCGGCGGCACAAGAAGATGATCGCCGCGCAAGTGGACCACCGCGGCAACCCCCGGCTCGACATGAGCGCGCATGTGGCTGCAGAGGATCTCGGAAACATCCAGGCGCGCATCATGAGCAGTTCCACCAAAGCCTGTCAGGCGTCGCTATCTATTGCCTTTCGCACGTCGCTGCCATTTGCGTCAGCGCCCCAACTGTCGGATGCCGAGCAACAGATAGCGGACCGGCGAGAACATGTTTTGCATGTGATAAGCCGCATGGACGGTGCTACAGGTCTGCCTGAAGCGGGAAGAGCGCAGCTACGGGCGGTCTTCAGCACACTGCCAGGGCAGGCCGGCAAGGATCTTCGAGAGATGGAACTTCTGACCGCGCATGCGGCAGACCTCGTTCCAGTTGAAATGCCATGGAACGGCACGCCGCGTTCGCCCATGATGTTGTTCCCTACCCCCTATCGGCAACTGCTGCCTTTAAGCCCATTCGACTCGTCGCTCGAAAATGCCAACGCGATCATTGCGGCGACTTCGGGCACTGGCAAGAGCATGCTGGTGCAGAAGATGCTGTTGACGGCCGGCAGGCAGGACATAAAGGTCTCCATTCTCGAGCGCGGCGACAGCTACCTGAATACGGTCCGCTACATGGGCGGGAAGATGGTCACCATGTCCCTGGACTCGAAAGTCACTATCAACCCGTTCGATTTCGAGCCCGGCGCAGCGGAGATGACGAACGACCACCGTTCGTTTCTCATCAACCTCATCCGGCACATGATCGGCGATTCCGCTTTGAGCGACGTCGACATTCTGAACAATGTGGTCGAGACCTCGATTCGAAACGCCTATGCGCGCGCACGCATGCGCCCGGTACCTATTCCCACGCTCAGCGACGTCCGGGACGAACTGGAAAACTATCTCGACAAGAATAAAGAAGAACTTGTGATGAAGGAGGCGCGGATCGCTGCCGTCAAGTTGCGTGCCTGGGTTGACGACGGAATTTATGCGAATCTGTTTGACCGCCAGACGACGGTTGACATGAACATTCCGTGGCTCTATTTCAACATTGAAAAGTTGAAGGACGATCCAAAGCTAGAAACTGCCATGAGCCTGTTGATCGCCTACGCCACAACTAAGCGCGCCGAAGGCGGCGGCGGAGCACGCTGCATAACGGTTCTGGACGAGTGCTGGGCGCTTCTCCAGTCTCGCAGCCTGGGCCCGGTTGTCGAGCAACTCTTTCGAACGGCACGGAAGCGCAATGCCTGCGTTTGGGGCATCAGCCAGGCGGTTGAGGACTTTACAGGAACACCCGACAAGCCAAACGCTATCGGGGGTGCGATTCTGACGACGACGGCAATTCGCTTGATCGGCCGCCAGAAGGGCAATATCGATGTCTTGAGCGAGTTCTTGCATTTGTCGCCGGCGGCCGTCGAGCGCATCAAGAATTTGGGAATGACCGACAAGGGCAAGCGGAGTGAGTTCCTGATCTCAATTGGAGAGGACTCGGCAAGCACCCATAGCCTCTACATCGAGCTCACCCCGACGGAATACTGGCTTGCCACATCGTTCCCGCGCGAACGGCAGTATCGCACATGGTGGTTGAGTACCCACACCAATCTAGAGTATGGCGAGAATATTCGCCAGCTGGCTTCCAAGTATCCCAACGGACTCGCGCGGCTGTCGGAATTGCCGGAGGAACGTTCAGGAGAGGTCAACCGCGCTACCACTCCTCCAGATCCGGATTACATGCTTGTCTCCGCCGCCAATGAGGATGGAGGTCCCACTGGCCACGGTACAAAGTCCAAGCGGGAAACGTCCCGCGCCAGTACGCCATCAATGTTTCCAGAACTCGCTGCGTTAACGGAGGCGCAACCATGACATTTCGACGCTTCAAGGATCCCAGGGCCGTAGCTCGCTACATCGCGAGAACCACTCGCGGCGTGCCCGAATTGCCGAACCGCACGAATCGGTCCCGGGGCCCGCTGCTCATAACAGTTCCAGCCGTCTTTTTGTTGGCGGGCATGCTCTTCCTTGTTCCGTCTGTTTCGCGAGCCAACAACGGTTGGTCCATCCTCACGACCATCCTGCAGACAGCCAGCCGATTGGGTAACCAAGCGCAACTTCTTCAGCAGGGCCAGGCGCAACAGCAATCGTACAACCAGCAGGTGGTAGCGCCGCGGGGTAATCTCGAACAAACTACGTCACTGCTCCGCAGCCTGCAACAGGCCTATTCGACGGCCATGAGCGCAGTGAACGGCGTTTCGGTCCATAGTGCGTCCTTGCCGCAAACCATCGCCTTGGAAACATCCATATACGGCGGTTCAGTATCCGCAGTGCAACCAAATTACGTCAGCGTATATGGGTCTCAGCCAGCAGCCCACAATGTTCCGGCCGCGCTTGCCAATCAGTCCGACATGGCGGATGCGGCTGCAAATGAAACTTTGGCCCTGGCCGGGCGCTCCGATCAATTTGAAGCTACGCTGCTGACCGTAGCTGGGCAACTGCAACAACAAGCTGCCAACACAGCTCCTGGAACAGCAGACATGATTCAAGCACAGTCTGCTGCGATGCAACTTCACTCGCAGGCCGTGCAACACCGTTTACTGGCATCTCTGCTGCGCCAACACGCTACCCTGCTTGCCATCAAGATGTCACAGGTAAGGGAAGCCGTTCGAGGTCACGCGAGCAGTATCCAAAACATGCAACAGCTACTGAATGGAGGTCACTAATGCGTACATCTGTGTCCGCTCGCATGATTTGGACTGCCGCTGGAGCGCTCCTGTTGGCTTTGGTCCTGGAGACGCCAGCGCATGGTCAATTCGACCTGGGCGTCATCCTGGCGACACTTACCGAGTTGAATCAGACGATGAGCGTAACGGTGGGTGGGCCTTTGGCCGCCACGGCCGCGACCACTCAACAGATGGGCGCGTTTCAACAGCAAACCATGTACCCGACGCCCGCGATCCAACAGGCGCTTTCCTTTGCCAAGTCGCTCGCGTCGGTAATGACAGCCGCCCAAAACCTGTTCCGAACACCCGTCAATAGCGCCACCTTGCCGCAGACCATCGCTTTGGAGCAGCAGTTGCTCAGCGCAAACTCGGGGAACGTCGGTTCGATCCAAAGCAACTACACCTCGGTATATGGCGCGCTGCCAGCCTCGACCGCAATTCCGGCCGACAGCCGCATCGCAATGGATATGACGGATGCCCAAGCACAAGCGGCGATGAAGAAGGCTATTGCACTCGATGCAATCGCGAATCGCGAAGAGCAGCTTTCTCAGCAGATGATGCAACAACTGTCGTCTTCTGCGCCAGGGTCGGGCTCTCTGATTTCAGCGCAAGCCGCTGCCTGGAACCTCCAAGCCAACGCGTACTCGCAAGGCGCAATCGCACAACTGTTGCGGCTTGAGTCTGCATCGACAGCGTATTCCGGGTACCAGATGAAGCACATGAGTGCTTCCCATCAGACTGCCAACCAAACTGTACAGACGATCCTCAGTAATTGAGTCAACAGCCTGCGCCCTCGGACGCAGGCCAACAAGCGAGGCAGCAGTGAGCTTCTTCTTCGTGCAGGTCTGGAACCAGGCGTTGGGCAGCGTTGGAGCAGGTATGCTCGGCACCATTCAAGGAATAGCCTTTGCCCTCCTTGCCACCATGTTCCTGCTCAGCATTTACGAAGGCTTTGCGCGTGGCGGAAGTGTTCGCGACCTGTTGGTGAGCCTCGTGAAGTGCGCGGCGTGTGCCCTTATCCTCCAGTATTGGCAGCAGTTTTTCCAGGACATCAGCAACGGATTTACACAGGTTGCCACCTCAATAGCCGGAGGTGTCGACTTCGCTACGGCCTTCAAGCAGAGTCTCAACAACATTGTTGGGCAGAACCAGTCCAATGTGATGTCGATTACGGGCATCGATTTGGCGGCGTTGCTGAATGACCTTGTGATCTTCCTAACCGTCATACTCTTCTACCTGGCAATGATCCTTCTGGAAATTATGTATACCTGCTGGGGCTTGATCTTGTTTGCGCTCGGCCCGTTTCTCGTGGCGCTTCTGCCCAGCAATGCAACCGCCTCAGCCGGGAAGTACTATCTGAAGTCCTTGGCGGAATGGGCAGCATGGCCGATTCTGTACGCGATCATGGCAAAGCTCAGCGTCAGTCTGAATGTTCTGACAGCGGGGACCTTCAATGGTGGTGGTATGGTCGGCGGAATCGCTTCTGGCGTCAGCCAGTTACAAGCCATTGTTATCGGAATCGTTTACATCATTTTCATGATCCTGATTCCCTTCATTGCTCACGCACTGATTAAGGGCGACTTCGCCGGAGCCGTGCAGGCGCTATCGAGGGTAGCTCTGATGGCGAGGAATATAGCCGCTTTGGCCGGTGGCGGGGCAGGCGCCGCGGCGGGCGCGGCTCACCATGCGAAGGACATGAGTGCCGGCGGTAGCGGTGGATCAACAGGCGGCGCTGGAGGCGGTGCCAGCGGCGGGTCTACAGGCGCAGGCAGTGTCGCTCCGCCGCCCAATACTCCAGCGGCACAAGCGCCGGCTTCATCTTCAGCCGGTACAGGCGGCGGAGGGGGCGGCACACTCAATGGCGGCCCCCTATCTGGTGGGGGAGTGACGTCACCAGTCCCGAGCTAAACAAAAGGGAGTCACAGCAGGAGGAATAGTCAGATGGCATCTATGTCTAAATCGCCACCGTTTTGGGAGGCCGACGGAGCACTTCGGGCATACGCAAACAGGATGGCGCTGGTAGCCTGCTTTCTGGCGGTCGCAGTCGCAGGGCTTGCGGTCGACGTGATTATCACTCGCGTGAAGCCGCCGACAGTGATCCGCATCGGTGCCGACGGACAGGCCACTGTAATCTCTCCGGAGGCGCATAGTGCGGCCGTGCCGGAAGAGATGCAACAGGCTCGCGCCGGCGAAGCGCCAACAACCCTCGATAAGGAGCATTTCGTCGTTAGCTTTCTAAATCAATACATGGGCTACGACGAGCACACGTTGAGCGAGAACTGGGCAGCCGCGTTGAATATGATGACGGCGAACCTGAAGCAGGATGTTCTCAAGAAGATGCAGCAGGACAACACCGTCGGACAACTCCAGGACCAGCATGCCCGGTCCGTGGTCACGATTACTGAAGCACAAGCCGACAGGTCCGATCCGCTTACTTGGCACATCTACGCCACCCGCAGTGTCTCGCACTTGAGCGAGCGCCGCGAGGTCTATCAGAAGCTTGCCGAAGCCTACACGGTTCGGCTTGTGGAAGGCATACGCTCAGTCAACGACCCGAGCGGCCTGATGGTCGCCGAGTTTCACTCCCAACAAATCAGCGCGGACAACAACGCGCCCCAACCATAAGAAGGACGGTGAACGTGGACGAGAGCAACGAAAGACCGGACTCGGGAACAAGACCCGCTTCCCGCCGAACCCGCACCAGGAAGAAGACGGAAGCTACACAAGCGGGAGTAGGCCTTATCTATGCAACGGCTTCGGAAGAACCTGGAGAAGGAGGCCCTTTGCAGTTTGTGAAGAGGTTTGAACTGGAGTGCGATGCCGTGTTGGAGTCGCATCGCCGCAATATTCCCTATTACCGGATTCAGAAGTGTGTCGTCAAAGAAGACAAGGCGAATGACAGTATCACCCTGACCGGCGTACCGGCACAGTAGGCGCCCGCACCCGGCCCAACAGTATCATCGAAGGCGTCCTGACCACAGCAGGACGCCTTCAACGCTGGGGCTTAGCAGATGCGCCCCATCCTCATATTTGTCGATTCTTACCCTTGCCACGCACTTCGGGTTGGATTATGCTCTACGCGACTGAAGACGTTCCAGCCTACATCATCAAGATGGATGGTATGTCCTCAGTCAGCGGCGTTCCGGCCGGGTAGGCTCCGCCGCGCGGTTCACAAATTGGTTTGCAAGGGCTGTGTTATCCAGAGTTTCTCTGATTTCACAACTCTTCAACGCCCCCTCAGCGCATTTGAGGGTAATTGTGAAACCGCTGACCAGACATGGTTGGCCTTGATCGAAGAAGACCACCATCTGGCCTGCGGCTAGGTATGGGTCTCCTTCGTTTTCCCGGAGATTCCATGCCAACAAAGAAGCTTAACCACCTCACGATCGAAGCCGATGGCTCGATTCGCGAGGCTCGAGACCACGTCCCCCTCTCCGATCTCGGCCAGCAATGGCAAGAGCGGTACGAGCAAGGGGCTGAGCTGGCGATTATATTTGCGCCGGCACCCGAAGACGACAAGCAGCGGAAGCTCGTCAACAAGACCATCAACCGGTTCATGTTCAAAGGACAGCGGTATGCTCTTTGGCCGCTCTCCAGCTCAGCAAACTTGTTTGTTGGCGAAGTTGACCGTGGCATCCTCATGCTTCGCATCGACCGCAACGGGAAGGTCCACGACCAGAAGAAGGAAGCGACATCGAAAGGTGAACGTCTCACCTCTCCCTACGCAACCCGCATGCTGGCAGGCCGCCTTTTCCCGGGCATTGAACTGGCTCTCGTCCAGATCCCAGGCCGGATGACGGAGGAAGAAGAACTCCGCGTCAAGAACACTATGGCTGCCCTCTATTGGCAGGGCCGCCGCTACCGCCTCGTCGGAGCAACCGGCGGCGCCAAGGATGGCAAGTTCTACTTCGCAGAACAGAAGTGGGAAGCCGGCCTTGCCCGTCAGTACCAACGCTGGCCAGAGGCTGCAATCTCGTATTTTGGCATTCTGGTTTCCGAGTGCGAAAAGGCCTTGATCGAAACCCATGCGCGCGTCAGGATTGTCCCTGATCACGTGCTGGGTACCAACGATAGCCGCGGCTGGGTTTCCCAGTCGCTGTTCGACAAGCTGAACATCGACCCAGGAGCGCTTTACCAGTTCCGGCTTGCTTTTGAGCTGGCGCAGGCGAAGGGCACTTTCAAGGTGATGCCGGACGAAGTGGCCCAGCATCCTGAAATCAACGCAGACATCGTGATCCCCGAATCAGCCATCAAGCCTTCTCGTCAAGATTTGATCGGGAGGGTAATTGAGGGTCCGGCGGTTCTCGGCGTACGCGATGTGTCGCGCACCGACACCAGAACCAAGGGCTCCTACACAGTGCTCCAACACGCTTCCTGGCCGGTTATCGAAGAAGAGGTAATCGGGCAGTGCCGGCGTGAAATCGAAATCCTGAAGAACGGGTTCGATACCGAAGAGCACAGGGAGTTGCTTGAACAGGTAGGCAGTGCAAACAGCGACACCGGATACTACCGGGTCGTTGAAGCCTGCCTCGCTGCAGACCGGGATGGCTCGATGTCGCGTCACCCACATATTCACCGGGGCATTAAGCAGCTGCTTGCACAGTGGGCGTACAAAATGCTCACTGGCGGCGGCATGAGAATGCCGGGCCGGATGCTTGTAGATGATGGCTACCTGGGGGTCGAGGATGGGAAATTGTATGCGGGGTCCGATTGGATTCCCTACGACTACTGCATCTCCGACCAGCCTGGCGACCGGAACCTATGCGTCCGCTTTCCTGTTCGCATGGCCGAGGATCTTCTTCCTATGAAGAACCTCCCCCGTGAGGTGGCCATTGGGATGCTGATTCAGCGCGGCCTGTCTATCAAACTCGCGAAGACGGTTCACGCGACGCAGCTCACTTTGCATGGGACGTACACGCTCCGCTCAGACCGGGCCAAGACCTTTGGCGGCGACTATGACGGAGATGGTGTTGCAGTCATTAACTCGGAACAGTACCCCAAGTTTGTGGAGTATCGCTTCGGGATGAACGAAAAACAGCAGCCAGAGAAAAAGAAGGCGGTGCGGCAAAAATCTCCCTGGCTCAACATCTACGCGCTTGCTTCCAAGGCAATGGGCAATCGTGTTGGCGTCATCACAAACACTATGTCGTCTGCTTTGGCGGCCGGCATGCCAGATCTCGCATTCGAGTTGGTGTCCGAACTGCAGCTCGAAATCGACAGTCTGAAACATGACACGCGTTGTAACCTGAAGCGGGTCCAGGAAATCGCGGACGCGGTTGGCAAGCCGGCCTGGCTGGAAATTGACAGGAAGTTGAAGTCGGTTGATGACCTGCCTGGAAGGGTTAAGCCGCTCACTGAATCGGACCTCGTTGCCCGGATGTACAACGTCCTGTATCCCGAGCTGATGAGGGTGATTGGTGAAGCAAAGCCGATCGGCAATTTTGCTGGGTTGTTTCTTGGCCTGTATGGCGGGAAGAACATCACCGGCTCCATGCTACTTGAATGCCGGAGGATGAACGAATTCTTCGGTTCAACGATGTCCAGAATCACTCTCTGGCTGAAGCGGAGAGTGGATTTGTTGACGGCAGCCAAGGCAGAGGTGAAGGCTGCGAAGAGCGACGGCGACAAGGTTGACGTCATGACCGCGTACGCCCGGCTCCGCAAGGCTGAAGCTGACCTGGAGGATGCAAAGAAGAAGCATCGGGTGCTGTCTTCTGAAGTCCGCCAGGCCATTTGCCTTTGGGGTGCTGGCAAACCCGCTGCGGACCGCATGTTCTGGGCCGCTGCGCTGAACCACATTGTGACCAAGGGAACCGGCTCGGGGTCGATTGTGTACCATGCCTTTCCGCAGGAATTCGCGGATGCGGTAGCTGCACAGACAGGCGGCGAGCAGGTTCTCGTAGACGAGGTGATTGACAATTGGCATCTCGTCCTGGACACCAAAACAGATACCCTGGTTCGGGTCAATCTAGACTCGACTTGGGAGCCCCGCTACAAGCGGACTGAAGAGCAAGAGAAAACAGCGGATGGCAACGTCCGTGCAGTCCGGGTCTGGCGGCGCGTCAACCCTGAGATGCCGCAAATAGTAACGGGAGAAAACGACCTGGAGATCTACGATCTGAACGAATTGGGCGAAATTTAGCCTTTAACCAACCGGGCGCTTCGTGAACTGTATCCTTCGGGATGCGTCGTTCACGAGGCGCTCGTCTTTTTTGTCCCCAGCTGCATTTTTTTCCAATGTAGACATTCCCTCGAAAGCGCGTTTCGTCCTACTATGCGGCGTATGAGTAACCGTGTCTTCACCGTATGCCCACCTTTCGGCAGCATCGCTTTCCTGGCCGCTATGCTTCTGCCGGCCGGTCACGCCCAGACCCGTATAGAAGTTATTGCGACCGCCCTCCACCACGTGTCGGTTGTCGAGGTCCCGGAACCGGTAGAAAACGTCGCGCTTGGCTCCACTCAGGTGCATGTTGAGTGGCATGCCAACAACATCCTCATTGAGCCTCAGCGAGCTGGTGTGGACACCAATATGGTTGTATTCACGCACCGGACGACCTATCTCTACGAGATTGCAGCGGCCTCGGAGCCGGGTGCTATGTCGTGGCTCGTGAAGGAACGTGCGCCAGCCCCCCCTCTTCCTCCCCCGGTTCCTTCCCCAGAGGAGGTTCAGAGCGAGCATGATCGGTTGTTTGCAAGTCTTCTGCTGAATGCGCGAATCGTCGACTCGCGCGCGATCCATCTCAAAAAACATTCCGTTTTTGTCCGGGTGATCGAGGTTAGCGAAGATGCGCACAACTATTATGTCCGGTTGAGCGCGACCAATGCGACAACGCACACCTACCGGTTGCAGAACGCGGAGGTGATCAAGGTCGATCCGGCGTTTGGCGCAGACACTGCTTACAGAAACATCAATCGCCAGATTGGGCCAGAAATGTTCGAGGACTTCCGGATGTACCAGCAAACGCCGGTCGTAACCCATGGCTCCTCGCTCGACATCACAGACATGCCGCCGGATACCACCATCGACTGGGTAGTTTCTGTGACCAAGCCGGACGTCACACCGGCCATCTTCCGCTGGACATTCGCCGCAGACCAAGGAGTACCAGTCAATGCAGTCGCCATTTTCTGAACCTGAACCAACTCCAGCCAGCGCAGCCAGTTCTCCCACGCCGCCAGCCAAAACAAGTGCGGACCAGTCAGTCACGGCAATCGTTCCGGCCGGCACCCTGGTTTTGCCCCTGCCACAATTTGCCCCGCAGATTCCCGACGACCCAACACCCGCGAATGAAGACGAAGCGGAGGCCTGGGTTAGGGAGATGTGTAAGCATGCGCGCATCTGGCGCCAGAAGTTCGTGCGTCTCACGCGCGAATCTAACCACGAGGGGCTAAAGCAAGAATTCGCCGAGATGTACGCCGAAAACACTGGTGCGACAGCCGCCGATTTTCTTCACCGCCATTTTCGCCGGCCAGATGCGCCTGCCGACGCCAAGCCGTTTCCTATAAGAGTCGCGCTTCTCTACATTCTTGTCTGCGCGAGCGTGGCAGCAGTCGTCCTGGCCGCACTGATCATATCGCGATAACAAAATCCACGAACAAGCGAGGAAAAACAATGGAAAGAAGAATCGAGCACGCCAAGACTCCGCAGGAAGAGCACCGCGAAGCGATGACCATCTTTGCCTGGCTGTGCCTGATCCTGCTGGCCGGCATCGTGTGGATTGCAACCCGTGGCCTTCTGTTGCGCCTGCCACAGGCAATTGCGATCCTGGTCTTCCTGTGCCTGCCTATCTTTTACCTGATCGTGGTGGTTCGCTACCGTGTCCAACTCTCGCAGTTGCTGGCGAAACAATGGCCCCGACCGAGACTGTATGTATCGCGCGCGCATGATCGCAAGTCGCTTGAGGAGGCGAAACGCCTGGGCGTTACCTTGTTGGGCTACGAGAACGATGGATCACCCGTTTATTGGACCGACGACCAGCGATCCATGCAGGCCAACCTGCCAGGCATGAGTGGCATGGGCAAGACTACGCTGCTGCTGAACATCGTGGACCAGGACATTCGCCGTGGCCACTCGGTCGTGTACTTCGACGGAAAAGGCGACAAGGAACTCGTACTCGCAATCTGGAACATAGCGTTCGCGGCCGGCCGAGGCTCCGACGTACGCGTAATCGACCCGACGCATCCAGACATCTCCGAGAAGTTCAATCCGTTCTACGCGGCCGATGGCAAACTGCAGCAACGTGTTGGGGCCGTCTTCGATTCGCTTGGTGCTGCCCGGGCAAAGGACGAATTCTTCTCCGAACACCAGCGCGCATTTCTGAACGCGGTGACCGTGATCCTGGAACATACGGGGAAGCATTTTACATTCTGGGATGTACTGGTCGCGTGCCAGCAGCCAGAGTTGATGAACCGGCTGATCGAGAACTTTCGCGACCAAGTGATGTCAAACGCCGCCCTCCCACAGCACCAAAAGAACGCGTTCCTGCTCGCTGCCGCAACGCTCAAAGGCAACTACGAGGACAAGGATTGGCTGTCGAAGATCCGCGGCTTGCTCAACAGCATGATGCCGTTCGTCGGCGAGTCTCTGGCGTTGATTACCGGCTCGTGCGAGCACCTGGTCACATTCGAAGAGGTTGTCGATAAAAAGCAGATCCTGATTGTCAGCATGAACCTGGGTACCGACAGCCAGCCTTACCGGGCGCTGGGCCGTATCCTGATGCGCAATCTGCAGTTCATGATTGCGTCCCGGTACAACGAGTACCGGATGCACCAAAAGTACCCGTTCCTCTCGATTGTTCTGGACGAGTTTGGGTTGTACGCCTACCAGGGGTTCAAAGACATCATCCACACCGCGCGCCAGGCGAATGCCAGCTTCATCTTCTCGTTTCAAAGCATTCAGCAATTGGCCATGGACGTGGGCGAGGCGTTTGCCGCCGATGTAGCTAACGCGCCAAACACAAAATTCATTATGAAGATCAGCGACAAGGACACGGCAGAAACCTTCATAAGGGCATCGGCCAGCGTCCCGACTGAGCGGCTGAGTGTGCGCGTGGAGAAAGGCAACTTCCTAGACTCGGCACCATATATCGAGGAGGGAACGGGGACCCGGCAGGAGGTCTTCGACACTCGCGTAAAAGACCAACAGGTGAAGATGCTGCCCGTTGGCCAGATGATGGCTCTACTGTCGGACAAACGCATGGGCGTCACCGTCAAGCACATTCACGTCCGGCGCGGCAATCAGGCATCGCTGTCGACATTACCGGAATGGTTGCCGGTGCTCAGGACGCCACTTCAAGATTCCTTGGCGCTCGGCCTGAGGCTGGATGAAGCCGATACGTCGAGCGAAAGTGCATCCCCAAAGAGGAGAACAAAGAATGCAAAACCGCAAGCTTTTGGCGATGGTATCCGCACTATGCTTCGTCGTAGTGGTCGTGGTGTCGGCAGGCGTGACGGCACAGACACAGCAGGTTCAGCGCCCTCATCCAGGTCGTAGCCTGCCTGTGCAACAAACTGAACCGGTAACGTCCCCAGCGCAACCGACCGACCCTTCTGGTTACAGTCAACGGCTCAGCCAAAGACCGTCCGTTGAGGACGCAATGCGGCACGCTGTCAATCCGGGCAACCGGGATTACGGGGGTCTGCTATACGGCTGGCAGGACGCCGTTGTGCAGAACACAATAGCCAACTGGGTCTGGTGGTGCAGCGTCGTTGCTGTGCTCTGCTTTCTGTCTGCCCTCGGCTACATCTGGTGGTACACCGAACTGTGGGAAGTGCGCCAGGAGTGCTTTGTCGGAGCCGCCGCGGTCTTGATAGGCCAGCGCAACACGGCCTACCAAAGCGCGCGATTCGCCATCAACAAGCACAATGCTCTGGTGGAGAGATACGATCACTTGTTTATCGAACTCAACGAGGCACAGCAGACACACAAAGCAGCAGATGCCATAGAGGACGGCAGACAATCCGCGCAGCCGCTATTCCCCGCCGACGCCAGTGACGCGGCGACAGCCGTTGAGCCAGACGCACCGGCTGTTGAGGTGCAAGACGGCACGCCACGGGGAGAACCAATCGTTAGAGTGAACGGCTTCGATTATGTCAGAGCGGAGGACTACCGGCGACGCGTCCTCGCATTCGAGACAAAACTCCGGAATCAGCGAGCCACAATGCAGCAGTTGAAGGACCGGCTCTCACAGTTTGAGGGCCCACTCTAGAGCCATGATTGTCCACTGTATCGAACTTGGTTCCCACTGGTGGACACGGATAGCCACAGACGCCGACGGGCATTTCGTTCCCCAAAGCTCTGTGTTTTTCAACAGTACGGCTATCCCGCGCGGTGCCAGCGGCAAGCATTGGCACAGGTGCTGGACGATCCCCGGCATCGTCCGTTTCAATGTTGCCGGCTTCCCGCGCGCCACTGTGCCAACCGACATTCAGAACATCAACGGGTTTACAGAAGGAATTGAAACCCTGCGCGGCACAAATCGGCTGCTCTTCCGTTGTAATGCCGCTGCCCGCTCGTCGGTCGATGCGTATCTGGTTGTGGTGCGCAGCATCATGTGTGGGCGGATAGCTTTCGGATCCTGCTGGAAGACGGACGGGGTCCGGGTAGTTTGCGCAAGTGCCAGCAAAGGCGAACAGGAGACGCTCGTTCTCATGACGCCCGACGGCGTTATCCAAACCGAAGAAGGTATCTGGCGGATTGCGTGGCAGAGTGACCGGACTTTCCGACTGCGCGCACGACTTGTCCAGGCGTCTCCGGCCACTTCGGGCTCTCCTCGACAGCAACACTTTGGAGTACGACCGTGAGCGAATCGCCATTCCGAAACCTAGATGCACTTGTCGGCGGCGGTATGCGCGCCTTTGTACCAGACACCCCCGTACCATCTGCCCACCTGTTGTCCGGCCAGACATTGGCCCCGAGCGACCTACTGGTTCCGGCGAGAACCAGGAAGACGCGTCATGTCAACGGTCTCACCGGTCGTGAGTACCACGTGCTTTGCATCCTGAATTGCTACGGATGGTGTACACCGGAGATGGTGCGGCGTATTGCCAACTTCCATCGGATCCCCTGGAAGCGAGAAGGGAAACTGATCTATCGGCTGCTCTTCCACTTGAAGAAATCCGGGTATGCGGTAAGCCGCAAACTCTACGAGACGACAAACACGATCGCGTATGCGGCGACACCCGCCGGGATGGCGTATCTCCGTGGCAGTGGCGACGATCTCCTCTGCGACACAAACGCGATAAAGGACCCTGCCAGCCTCCTTCATTTCGTGGGACAGAACAGAATCATGCTCCAGTTCGTGAGCGAGTTCCCAACCCGCTACTGGATGTCGGATTTCCAAGTGAGATCGGACAACAGCTTTGTCGGGGCGGCCGGCCTGGCAAAAGACTACGACTCGGTTGGCGAGCTGGTTCTGCCAACAGGCCATGTACGCTTCGCGGTCGAATACGAAAGATGGCAGCAGAGTTCCAGTCGCTATAGAAAGTTGTGCGCGTGTCTGGAGTCGGAAAAGTATCTGAACATGGTGATCTTCTTTCTCGACAGACCTAAACTACTCAATTCTATCGCTCCACATTTCAAGAGGCTGGGCGGCTTCGTCTGCTTTGTTGATTACGACCAGTTCCTCACCAAAGGGGCCAGCGCACGCGCAAACTATTGGTATATGGACCGCCTTTTCGAGGCTCCATTGCGCTCCCTACTCGACCACCACAGCCGCAAGAAGATATTGAACTATGAACCGGTTCATCAACTCGACCTGCGGTTTCAGAGTTCCTTGTAGCCCAAATGAATGGCTGCTGTGAGTCTCGTCCGCGCAACTGCGCACGAATGAGCAACCGCCTCTTGCCGCATTGCGCCGGTCTGCCACAGTTCGGCCGTCGCAGTTCCGGAGCATCCCGGCACAGTTCGCCCGTCATCCTGGACGGTGTTGCGCCACTTCCTTTGCTACTCGCCCGGCGCAATAGTGTCAAAATTGCCCGTCACACCGTCTCATGCTATTCCAGATTGCCGGCATTCAGCCGCAACGTTGCGCGTCGTACCAACCGTCTGCCACATCACGACCCGGTTGCTCCCTCTCGCCGGCAGCGTTCTTCCAACTCGACTCTATCGCTCTGCATTTCACGAACCCAGGCAGCTTCGTCGCCTTTTATTGACCTTGGTTGGCCCCTCACGGTAGAGGACTACGAGTAGACACGGTGCTGGTATCTGGACCGTGCTTTTGAGGCATCGTTGCGCGAGGAACTCGCCCAGGACAGCTTTCGGCGACACTTGAGCTGTTTACCACTTCATTAACTCGCCCGGCGCTTCCAATATCGAACCTTAGTCGAAATGCTGTCGGTATTGTGTCGAACTTACACACTTCTGGCAGCACTGCCGGCTCTCCTGATGCAGCCGCCTAATGTCCTGATATTACTAGCCGTTAGCGCCGCCATTGTTGTTCTTGTCCAGGGCCGCTGCGAGACGCAGAATCGCTGTAAAACCCCCTAATTCAGCCATTTTGCCTCTGTTAGCTTTCTTGTAAAACGGCACCTTACTTTACGCTGACTTGCCGCGATCTGATGCTGTTCGGCTGACCGACTTCGTTTCCATCCCGACGCCTCTTTGGCACATCCGCCAGTTGCTGTTTTGGTTCTTGTCTGTGCAACTGCGCTCGAATGTGCATCGCCTTTTGCTGACTTGCCGCGATCTGATGCTGTTCGGCTGACCGACTTCGTTTCCATCCCGACGCCTCTCTGGCACATCTGCCAGTTGCTGTTTTGGTTCTTGTCCGTGCAACTGCGCACGGATGTGCAACCTCTCATACAGCTTTGCGCCGCATTGATTTCTGTTTGGCCGTCGGAGTTTCTCAACTTCCCGACGCAGTGTCGCTCCTTCGGCCAGATGCTATTGTGAGTTTCCGTAGCGCAATAGCGTTCGGATTTGCAGTTGCCTCTTGCTACCTTGCGCCGGTTTGCCGCCATTTGGTCGTGGTTGTTCCACGGCTTCCGGATGCACAATCGGCACTTCTGCCAGATGCTGTCGTGAGTTTTGTCCAGGAAGCCGCGCTCGTATGTGCGAATGGTTCTTGGAATGCCCGCGCTTGGCCCACATCTTTTGGCATGCTTTCCACAACCTGGATTCCCACCGCAGGTGGTGGGGGCGACACACCAGTACCCGGTTTGCCATCCTGCCAGACCGCCAACCACCTCCATCGCAAGGAGAGCAATATGCGTCGCGGTTTACGGAGAGACGACTGGAACCGGTTCGATCAGGATCAGAACACCACGCTTCTGGCGTGCTTTAACGAGCAGGCTGCCGAGGCGGCTGTGCGCAAAGTGGCTTTGGCCGCAGCAGCTTCCACCCGGCACCGCCTCACGATATTGCGCCGGTTCGGCAACACGGGAATCCGCACCGCAGGTGGTGGGGGTGGGGCGGTGACACTCAGTCGTTTGCCGGCTGCTTCACTCGTGCTCCTTGTCGCCAACCCGCACTTGCAATCTGACAGCAACGGAGCGCCGCAATTAGGAGATCACCATCACCTTTATGAACACACGCTACGTGCGCACTGCATCGGAAGCTAACGCGCGCAAGAAGATCGCTCGGTAGCGTGGACAGATTTACCAGGAAGCTGTGGAGAGGTACCGGGTTGCCGGCTACGAGGCCAATCCTCATGCCGCGGCGGCCGAAGGGCTGAGGTTGGTCACTGGTCCTTTCTGCCTTGCAGTGCGAAACAAGCTGCCGGGCTCCCTTTCGACCGTACCATCTGCCGCCTGATGTGCTGCCAATGCTTCCCCGACAGGGGTGATCACCACGTCGTCGGATTTCGCACCTTTGCCCTGCAATTGCCTCTTCGTTCCATTTCAATTTCGCAGCAGTTCCGCCACGTGTCTTTCTGCAAGAGCGCCTCAACTCAACGGTGACCAAGATTTGTGTCACCGTCAATCGCCGCTCATGCAATCGATCCGGTTGTCCGCTCCCTACCAGTGCGATGCAGATGAAAACGCAGGCTCGTCATGAGCTCAGATCCTCTCATCAGAGCTATCGGTACGTGCTAACCTGCCGCGCCCAGCCGTCAGCGGGCCGAGTTCCCAACGCTTCAGCAGCTGTTCCAGCACAACCAGCCGAGTTTCGTTTGTCCCGCAGCTGCCGTTCGGGCGGTTGCCAGCGTCCCTTCGCGCTCTAAGGGCGGGCAAGTACGACAAGCTTGCCACCAATTTACTGCTGCTGCCATGGAAGGGCTTCCAATCCGCGGTGCTCTTCGCACGTCAATGCCGGATTGAGGGTCCCGTTTAGCGGGACGTTCTCACGTTGAGCACGGGATTCCCACCTGGGTGCCCAGCTCCGACTTGTCCTCCCATCTAGCAACCGTCGACAGGGGACTCCCACACACGCGACGTGTGGCGACACACAGCCTTGCGCTTTGTTCCGCACCAACACCCCACCACAATCACACACCCGGTTTGCCGTCTTGGCAGATCGCCAACCATTTCCGTTTTCAAGGAGAGCGTTATGCGTAAAGGAACACAACGGTACGACTGGAACCGGTACGAGCAGGCACAGAACAAGCTGCTTCGTGCGTGCTTCAACGAGCAAGCTGCCGAGGCGGCTGCGCGCAAAGTGGCCTTGGCCACAGCGGCAGTTCCCGCTCAGTAGCGGCACACAACTTCCGGCCGGTTCGGCAACACGGGAATCCCACCGCAGGTGGGGTGGCGTGGTAACACTCTGCCGTTTTGCCGAACCAGCTTCCCTTCCACCCGGTTGTCGCCACTCTGGCACATCTTCTCCACGCGTACTCTCATTCGCGCACCACAACCGGCCGACGCTCCTGAGTGAGGCGGCCATAAGGAGTTCACCGTGCAAACCATTCAGGCGCATGTGAGCGCCAGGATTCTCAGCAAGGCTGGGAGACTCTTCACTAATCGCACCAGCCAAATCCTCATCGAGCTACTCCAGAATGCGCGTCGTGCCGGCGCGTCCCAGATCACTGTCACCACCAGCCCGACGTCCAACCCCGCAGCCACTGTCATCACTTTCACGGACAACGGATCCGGCATCGACGACTTCAACAAGCTTCTCTACCTGGGTTCATCTGGGTGGGATGAATCCGTCGAGCGCGCCGAGGATCCGGCGGGCATGGGTCTATTTGCGCTCTTGCATTCCGGCGTAGTTGTAAGCAGTCGTGGCAAAGCCGCAACCATTACGACGGATGCCTTCCTTGGAAAGGAAGCGGTAGAAGTCCGTGACCAGGAGTCCGCTAACCCGGAAACAGGAACGACGCTGGTTTTCACTCGACCGGAAACAGAAGCGTCCATCACTGACACTCTCCGACGCGTCGCGAGATTCGGCCCGGTGGATGTCACGCTCAATGGCGAGCTGTTGAAGCGCGAAGACTTCCTCGCGGGCGCCGAGTACATCAAGGAAGTGGACGGCGTGCGCATCGGCATTTTCATCGGCAGCTCCGAACCGATGGAAAACTGCAACTTCCACGGCAACCTCATCCGCGCCACTCTGTTGGACCACGACATCACCTACGCCCAGGTGCTGGCCCAGGTCCACCGCAGCACCATGCCACTGAAGGTCACTGCGCGTCTCGACATTCTCTCCACCGCGAGTCTCCACTTGAAACTGCCTGATCGTACCGACCTTGTCTATGACGAGGCGTACGACGGCTTGCGGAAGCAGGTGCGCCGAGCGGTTCTCGAATACCTGGCCACCGACAGTGTGCAGCACATCGCACCTTTCGCGGTGTACAAGGAAGCGCTGGAACTTGGCATCCCTCTCAAGGAGGCCAGTCCGTACCTGCAGCCATTCTTCGTCTCGGCCCGCGACTCTAATTCGACACGGACTCCTTTCGATGGCGACCATAATGATGGCGAGGCCACCGTCCACGACCCGGTCACATGCGCTCTCGTGGATCTGGAGGATGACTACATCATCCCTTCTTCGTTCGCGTTCGATCTGGCTTCAAGGGACCACAAGATTCCGCGGCTACCTGTCCGTAAGGACACCCGGTTCAAGGGCTATTCCTGGTATGACAGTTTGGCTCGCGTCACCAACTTCAAGCTGACCATCGACGGAGAACCTGCCGACGATGTAGTAGCGACTGAAGTCCTCACGATCGTCAACAGCATTCAACTGTCTTTCGATCTTGTCCGGTCGGGAGCCTCACCTGAGCAGGTGTTATGGAACCTGCCTTTCGCAGGCTGGGGCGGGGACGACTACGACGAGGTCACGCTCTTCATCACCCGCGATAGCGAATGGGCGACAACCGGCTCACCTTACCAGCCGTTCAGTCTTGTCGCCGCTGCACAGCATCTTGCCTTCGACCCGAGCGACGACCCCGATGCCGACAGCTTCGACACTCAGGAGGAATACTTCCAGCAACGCTACGAGGAAAGTATCACCAAAGTGCTCGGCGGTACTATTGCCGCCGCGCGCCTGGCCTTGACGCGCACACTCGACTGGACACTAACCAACGCGCTCAACGCCGCCAATCTGCCCGAAGTCCGGCTCGTCCGGGAAGAAGATGGGAAGTGGCGTGCCGAACTTCCTACCTCAGCCTAACCTCACGCCGACCAACCAAGCCGGCCGCCACCCAGGACGGCCGGCTTGACTCCTCCACTCCCTACCGCACTTCTGTGTTGCCACTCTGGAGACCACCCGTGCTTACAATCAGTAACGTTTGCAAAACCGTCCTTTCCAATGGCTTGGCCGTCCTCTCTGAGCGCATGGAGAATGTCCGCTCCGTGTCCATGGGCATCTGGCTCAAAACAGGCGCGCGCCACGATGCGCCGGAACACAATGGTCTGTCTCATTTTGTCGAGCACATGGTCTTCAAGGGCACTACTATCCGATCAGCGCGGCAGATTTCCCTGCATGCCGATGAACTCGGCGGAAACCTCAACGCTTTCACTTCGCAGGACCTGGTCGTCTTCCACGCCACCGTGCTTGATGCTCATGTGGCCGATACGCTCGACCTTCTCGCAGACCTCATCCTCAACCCGGACTTCCCTCCCGAAGAGATCGACCGTGAACGCGCAGTCATTCTCGATGAGGCCAACGCAACCCAGGATAATCCGGAGTTTCTTGCCAACGATGCTTTTATGCGCACGCTCTGGAAAGACGACACACTCGCGCTACCGATCGGGGGTACACCGGACACGCTCGCCACTTTCACCCGCGATACGCTCGTTCGTTATGCTCGAGAGCACTTCACTGGGACGAATATGGTGTTCGTCGCTGCGGGCAATGTCCAGCACGAAGACCTGGTGAAGAAGGTGGAGCGGTACTTTGGCCGAGCCCCGGCCGGCACGCCCCTTCCCCGCGCCACGTTTCCTAAGTCATTCTCAGGAAGTACGCTGGTCAATAGGCCCACTGAACAGGTGCAAATGGTTCTTGGCTTCCCTGCCCCGCCAATTACCGATGCCCGGTACTACATCACCCACTTGGCGGCCATGCTGCTGGGGGGCGGACCAAGTTCTCGCCTCTTCCAGTCCATTCGTGAAGAGCGCGGCCTGGCCTACGCCGTTACTGCCGATTTCATGCCGTACCAGGACACCGGATATTTCAGCGTGCATACCGGCACTTCACCCTCCCGCATCGAGCCGGTCCTTGACATTGTTCTCCGGGAGTTGCATCGCCTGAAGACTGAACCCGTCTCGCCCGGTGACCTTCGGCGCGTCAAGGAGCAGCTCATCATCAGCCAGGTCATCGGGATGGAAACCAGCGCTTCCAGAGCAAATGCACTGGGCGGCCAGCTTCTGGCCCTTGGTCATCCGGTCAGCCTGGAAGAATGTCAGGCGCGCATCGCAGGCGTTTCCGAAGACCAGGTGATGCTGCTTGCAAACGCGCTGTTCGACCCAGCCAGACTGGCCCTCGCACTCGTTGGGGGCCTGCCAGCTCTGAAGCTGGCGCCAAACCGACTGACCTGCTAACCCCTACCACTCACGATTAGTGGGCCTGGAGGCGTTTTGGTGGCGCTTTGCGCCCATTGGCTCCCACGTTGCAGAGCCGAAGCGTTATGTCCTCTAGCGGCCGGACCTGAACAGCCCAGATCCGGTCACTGAGCCGCCGCCTACCGGTCAGACCATCTGCCCAGCATTCCCTCCCCGTCGTTTCTCCATCCCACAACCACCCGACCCTGGCTTTGCTGTCCGGTCCGGGTCCGCCTCACTGTTGTTCTAATCCTGCGGTTGTCCGAGTTCGCCGATCGCGCGTCCCTTAACCCGTCACAGGAGATAGACACATGCCGATCCCCTCTCGCACGCCATTCTTGCACCAGGGTGCCACGTTCGCCACCACGCGGCCGTCCTTTCTACTCACGCATCCGTTGCTGTACGAGGGCCCATCACGGACCAGCTCTTCACCATTCGCATTCCCGCAGCTCAACCCGTTCTTGCGGGCTACTAAGCCGCTGCATCCCCGACTCGCGTAATGGCGCTGGACCCCAGCCGGTCTCCGTCATTCCCACCCTTTCACATCGCCGCCCCAGTTGTGGGGGGCTCTGCACCTTCCTCTTCAACCTCAACTCAAGTGGCTTCGTCCGCCTCCTCTCAGTCGGTGAAGTTCTATTCCGAGGTCCCATGCACACATCATTTTCAGGCGCGACTCTGGAAACGCGCGTGTGGCGTTTTGCCTGTATCGTCCTCCTCCTGGGAGGACTCGGAATTGTCGCCGCAACTGTTTCGTACGCCATACGTTTTCTCGGCAAGGACCCCACAGCGCTCCTGATGCTTGGTGCCGCTATTGGGTGGGCCGGGGCGATACGGAAGATGGTTCACTTATGCTTCGGTGGCAACCGGACAAACTGTTCACGTCGATAGCGAGGTCAGCAATGGATATCACAGAGAACAGTACACCCTTTGAGAGTGGTGTGGGCGCGGCCCTATCCGCCCTCGTAAGCATTCCTGTCCTGCCCAACGATCGCAAAGAACTTGCGATTATCATCGCCAGCGCCTCTCTGGGTGTCGGCACCGTGGCAGCTACCCGCTTCATCGACGCGCTCCTCGACAATATCGCCGAATCAGTCAACGAACCAATAGACTGTTCTCTTGACGAGTCGGCCTAACACTCCCAACTCAACATCCTGCTGCTGTGCCTTCCGGCCCGGTTGCAATCCGTTCACCAGGTGACAGGGGAATCTCCATTGCAAGTTTGTGGGGGTGGCGTGGCGACACTCAGCCCTGCACGCGAGACAACCCGGCCGGCTCTCATTCAGGAACCAGCCCGAGGGAATCGCCATGAAAATTGAGTATTGCTTCCTGTCTCTTGAGACCGGCAAGTCCCCGTTGACGGTGCTTTCCGAACTCCTGCACAAATCGGAAGTGGGAATTCTGCAGCGGGTCGAGGAGACGCACAACGGCTTCGTTGCAGCGATCCGGGTCCAGGGCCATCCCAACTCCGGCGCCATCTATGTCTTCGATGTACTTTGCGGTGCATTGTTCCTGCTGGATGCGGAGGGAGTCAACCGCGATTTCACCCGCAATGAGCTAGACATGCTGGTGCCAAAGGTTGTCGCCCTCCTCAATGCGCCCGACCAACCGCGCGCCGTGCACCATCGACGCCGCCACAGAAACCGGAAGGCCCGCACGCAAGTGGCTCCCATTGCCGGATACCGTTCGGCTGTTGCAGCCGTTGCGGCCTAGCCAGATCGACCTTCGCCAGCCAGGGGGAGCAAGCAGCTCCCCCTGGTACAGCTCACGGAAACGATCTCAATGGCGGTACAAACACCGCCCACAGAAATGGAGATCGCAGCGCGCGTCTTCATTCGTGTGTTTTTCTCCATCAGTTCCTATGCTGATCGCACACCCCACCGCTTCTGGCGGGAACGCCCTCCTCCTATATATGGATACGGCCAGTTCCGCCGCAGACCGGTCGCGGCCCCGGGCGCCGGTTTCCACCATATATAGGGATAGGGACAGGGTCCTGGCCCGGCTCACACCGACATATAAGATGCGGCGCCGCTCGCCGCTCGGCCCCAACTCACCCCCGTACTTGCAGAGATCGCTATGACCCTGCATCAGATTCGCCTGCGCAGGCTCCAGTTGTACCGGGAGCAACTCTGGAATCGTGTGGTTCGAGGTGGAAACCGTGCGCAGATCCAGAAGGAGCTGGCCAGACTAACCGACCTCGAAGACCAACTTCTCGGCAAGCACTTTTCCAGTTTTATCTGCTGATTTCAATCCTTTGAGTCCGGTATCCCCAGGGATACTGGTAACGCCACCGGGACGGGATTCCACTCTCCTTGCCCGTCCCGGTGCCCACGTTACCAGGAGGAGTCCATGTCCAGCCCCACACCCGCTGTAGTCCTGATCGACCCCGACTCCCGGTATGCCTACGATGACGCAGAGGCATTGCTTGCCGGCAGTACCGATCAGCTTGCTCGCCTGCGTTTCACGATCATTCTCGTTGCGCGCTGGGAACCGTCCAGTGGCGTCACCTCGAGACGCCGCAAAGAGATGCGTACGGAACTGACCCGGCTTGGCGGTCTCTACCTGGGAATGGTAGACGAACTGGCCATGGCCTATGGCGCCCACCAGGCGTTGATGACCCGCAACTACGTCGAACGCACGGTCTGCGTACCTAAAGGCATGCTGCCACCGGCGTCCCCGGCTCGTCATGCAACTTTGTTCTGACGATCATTTCTTCGACGCAGACGGCTAGGCACTATTCTGTCTTGTCCCCAAATCTAGTCGAGGCGCCAGAGCCTGGCTCTGCACGCCTCGCCTATTTGCTGGGTTAGGCCATTTTGTACCGCCGCGGGTAATGTGTTTCTCCCGCTTCGGCAGAGCCGCCCTGTCGCTCATCCCCCACCGGGGTCAGTGCCGGACGCACTCCATGGCAAGGGGCCTGGCATCTAAGCCGGATATTGCACCGGCCTTCCGGAGAGGTGTTGCTTCCTCCCGGCAAGTTCCGCGGGCCAAGTGCGCTGAGCGCAACGAGTATCTCCTACGGCATCACTTCCCGCGTGCCTGGCGACTGTGCCCGCCTAACCTTGCTGGCGAACCGCCGTTTGCCGCCCCTCGCGGTAGGTCTCTCGACATCCCCTATTACGGGGCAAAGCCGACGCCATGTCAAGTGGGAACTGAGCAAGCGCGCATCAACTTAGATGCGCAAAAGACCGATTATGTTCAATCGCAGTTGCCACCATCCCAAAGCTCTCACTGACACGGTTTGTCGCCGTAGAACTGGGCTTCGGTATCGGTACTGGCAGAACGCCGATGTCGCCGCGAGGAACTGTGGATTTACACAAGATTCCCAAACTCTGCCTTGAGGGCGAGCGGTCGTGGAACGCGGTTTGGGCTGTTGGCGTAAACCGAGAATTCCATGGAGGTCGATCAGCGGAACCTTGCCAGCTTCAGGACCGGTGTAGTCAGATACTTATTCAAGGACAGCGGCTCACGCAAGTAATCCGAGGCTTCAATGCCTATCATGCGATAGCGGCGAACTATCTATCTCTGGTTTTTTTCCGAGACCGGGTGACCAGGCTTTGGAAGCGTGCACTCATGCGGCTCGGCCAACGCGCGTCGATACCGTGGGAGCGCATGATGTGCATTCGCGATGACTATCTTCCATCTCCGTGCATCCTTCATCTATGGCCAGAGCGCCGCTTCGGCGTCAAGCACCCAAGGTCGGAGCCGTGTGCCTAAATCGGGCTCGCCACGGCTCTGTCCGGGGGCGCATCGCAAGGAGTGCCCCTACCGGGAAAACAAAGGTGCCTGTTCGCCGACCGGCTCTCCACCGATGAAATGAAGGGCAACCAGTTGCGGCTCTACTTCTCGGCGCTGGCCTACACGCTGATCGAGGCCCTGCGCCGGCTGGGTCTGAAGGACACCGAGTGGGCACAGGCGCAGGTCAATACCATCCGCTTGAAGCTGTTCAAAATCGGCGCCATGGCACACCTCAGCGTGCGCCTTATCGTACGCAGATGAGCAGCGCCTATCCCTGGAAAGACATCGACGCGCGCGCCTTCCACACCCTGCGCTGTTGAACGGCGTGCGCATCGCTCCGACAACCATACTCCTCACCGCTGCGGACCACATGGCAGGCGGAGCCATGCTGAAAACTCCTACCCGGAATCAAACCAGACCATGGCCAGGAAGCAAAAAGGCTCCTCCTGCAACTCCCACCATCGAAAAAGCACAACTACAGCTTCCTTACCAGCCCAAGTACTCCCAAAATTAGTGCTTGTGAGAAATGCGGACAAGAGCGACGGCCACCTCAACAGATTTGAGGGTAATGGACCGGCGGGAAGGACTCGAAGGCGGGCTTCGCGAACAGATACCCCTGAAACAGCTTTATACCCTGGTTCGCCAACCATGCGTATTCCTCTACGGTTTCGACCCCTTCTGCAATTACGTCAATTCCCAGGTCCTGGCAGGCCTGATCGATGGCGCGAACGATGGCCTGGCGCGGGCCGTGGCGTTCAATCCCGCGAACGAGTTTCATATCGAGTTTGATCTGGTCGGGTTGAAAATCAGCAAGCAGGTTGAGCCCGGAATATCCGGCGCCAAAGTCGTCGATGGCCACCTTCAGCCCCAGGCCCCGGTACTGGTTGATGACCTCGGCGAAGTGAGCCTGATCGTCAATGACTGCTCCCTCGGTGACTTCGAGGACGATGCGATCGATGGGCAGATGGAATCGATCCGCGGCTTCCATGGTGGTGAGAATCGATACCGGCGAGCGCAGGCTCTGTGGCATGAAGTTGAGGTTGAGATGGCAGCCAATTCCCAGCCGCGTGGCCAAGCCAATCGCCTCGATGCGGGCCTTCTGGTCGAACTCGATCAATCTTTCGGGAGGCACCTGGCCCAGTATCTGGTAGGCGGGCTCGTTGCCGGGGCCGCGGATCAGGGCTTCGTAGGAGAAGACCTCGCGCACATTCGTATCGGTAATGGGCTGAAATGCGAAGGTGAAGCCCGCACCGGATGCGCTTCGTGCCCCCATGGTCAGACTGTCTCCAGCACTGGACCGGTGAGTTTCGCGTGCCAGCGGCCTTGCGAAAACGCAGCCAGCAGCTTCTTTGCGCGGCCGGCATCAAGCTGCGAAAAACAGGAGCCGCCGGCGAAGAAGTCGTTCAGTCCGTCGATTTTCGTAAGCTCTTCCGGCGAGACGCTGGAAAAACCCATGCTCCAGCCTCCAAAGGATCGTTTGACGATCGGTTCCCTGATAATCAGGGTTAACTGTGCATGGCGCTTATCCTGCTCGAGCTTCTTGTAGAGCTTATCTACTGCCGCCGGTTCGCCTTCCAACACCTGAAAGAAATTGCCGTCTGAATATAAGAGCATTCCGGTCAGGCTGGCACGTACATTCGGCTCGCGAGATTGTTGCAAGAGATAGGTGAGTTGCTCTGGTCCGAACTCCTGAGTTGCGACGCTTGCGTAGATGAGATGGATCAATGGCGGCATTTCGATGTGTCCTTCCTTCAATTTGCGAGCGGCCCAACTACAGCATTTTTAGATTCCGGTGTTTACAGAATCCATGCAGCAAAGTGGCTTCTTCATCAAGAAATAGCCACCTTCGAAGCACTCGTAATGTCAACAAGTGAAGCGAAAATGCTCTGGCGCCTCGCCCCTCCTAAGTTCACTGAGTCAGGGCAGTGAATGTTTTTTGTCCTCAGCCCACTAGGCAAACAATATACGCTTTTCCTGGCGTTTGACTGAGCAGGAATGAACTACCGCGCCGTCGCAAGTGGGCACGACAATTCGATGGGAGAAACAGGGTTTGGCAGCGGTCAGGAATAGTCTTTTTCCCGCCGTGGATCACCAAAATGACCGGAATCCGGCTGCCCGAATGCAGAAAATGGCCTGAATTTGCCCGGTGAACTCGATATTCTCTTGAAACAACTTGTCGCCACGCCGGAGCTAGCTTGAAATTCATATCGAGGAAATTATCGGCATTCACTGGCAATTGGGGCATGTGCGCTAATCCGCGGAATCCACGAGCGCGTTTCTTCACGTGCGAACACCTGGGATGTCTTGAGTTCGATGACGAATCACGCACGGACTATTTGACGACGTCAGAGGCCGCAACGCCCGTCGGCTTTTTCAGGAGCGGGAAGAGGAATTGCGGAGGCGGAGCCTTCGCGCCTTCGGCCGAGCCTGACTTTCTCTGCACCCATCAACGAGATCAAGGGGTTGAATCTATGCGGGCGGAACTTGAGCAAAGACTGCGCGAGCGGTGGCCTACCTGGTTAAACCTGGAGACAAACCTCTCCCAGGTCGATGCCCTTTGGCTTCGAGCACGGTGACAGCTGGTTCGATTTGGTCTGGACACTGTGCGAGCGACTGGAGACGGTCGTTGCCGCAGCTGAAACAAAGACTGGGCGCTCATTCCATGTGCATCAAGTCAAAGAGAAGTTTGGCGCGTTGCGCTTCTACCCAATTACAGCAATGACACCATCTCCGCTCTCATTGAAGCTGCCGGGTTTGAATCTACTCACACCTGCGAGGTCTGTGCCAGCCCCGGCAGGCGACGCCGCACCAATATTGAGAATCAGCATTACGATTTGCGGCTCAGGCGAACCAAGTCCATTAAGCGGAGATCTCTCGTATGGCTTTCTGGGGTTACTATTGGCCGTATTTTTTGCCGATAAGATTAGCGGCAATCAAGCCGGACTGGTAGATGGTGGGCAGCCCGCTACCGGGGTGGGTTCCGCCTCCGACAAGGTAGCAATGATCCAATTCCTCGAACTTATTATGGGGACGGAAGTAGAGCATCTGGGTCATGTTATGCGCGAGGTTGAATGTTGCGCCATAGAATACCCCTGATTGCTCCCAGTCAGCCGGAGTTATAACGCTCTCTACTTCAATGTGCGGGCGAAGGTCGCCCAGGGGTGTGCGCGCGGCGATGGCATCCAGCACCAAGTCGCGAAAACGAGACTTTTCAGTCGCCCAGTCGATGCCGCTGGAGTTATTCGGGACCGGCACCAGAACATAGATGCCGGACTTTCCAGCGGGCGCGACTCGGTCGTCGGTGATGGAGGAGTTTCTTATGTAGAAAGAAATATCGTCGGAGAGTTTGAGGGTTCTGAATATGTCATTGATGTTCTTGTGGTAATCGCGGGCAAAAACGATGCTGTGGTGCGGCAGATCAAGGAAAACCTTGTCGATCCCCAGGTAAAGCATGAATGTGGAGCAGGAATATTTCTTCTTCCTGAGCCGCTCGGGGGAGTATTTCTTCAGAATGCCCGGAGAAGTCAATGTTTGCATTGCATGCGCGAAATCCGCATTGATGATTGTCTCATCGGCCAGCACACGGCTTCCGTCAGCGAGCACAACGCCTTTTACGCTGCCCTGCTCGATGAGGAGTTTATCGACTGGAGCATTCAAGTGAATATTGGCTCCATGCTTCCCGGCGACTTTCGCCATGGCAGCCGAAATTTCAGAGAGACCGCCCTGCACATGAAATATTCCGAACTGATGTTCGATATAGGGCAGAATTACGAAGAACCCAGGGCATTCCCACGGCGACATGCCAAGATACTTCGACTGGAAGGTGAATGAAAGGCGCAGTTTCTCGGAACGGAAGTAATTTCCAAGGTATTGGTAGATAGAGCGCCCGAAAGGAATATAGCGCATCGCCCGCAGGAAAATAGGGTTGAAGAAATCCGAAATCGAAGAATAGTCCTTTTCGAGGCAGGCATAGATATGGCGGAAGCGATCGCTCTCGCGCTCGAAGAATTTATCGAGCCCCTTTTCTTCGCCGGGGAAGCATCGTGCTATCTCCGCCCGCATCTTCTCACGGTCGCTCGATATATCCATGGAAAAGTCAGGGAACATCAAGCGGTACATGGGATCCAGCGGCTTGAAGTCGAGATAATCCTCGCTGTTCTCCCCAGCCTCGTGGAAGACGTTGTCCAGGGCGAACTTCATCATTAGGAAGGTGGGACCGATATCGAAGCGGAAATCGCCGACGGCCATTTCGCCGTTGCGTCCACCGACGACAGGCTCCTTCTCAAACACCTCAACGTCGAAGCCCCGGTGGGCGAGGATCATGGCGGCCGTTAATCCGCCTGGGCCGGCGCCGACAATGACGATCTTCTTCTTGCTTTCCTGGCCAGACTTCGAATCCATTGTCTTGTCCATTTCACACTACCCTATCAAATCCTTGAATTCCTGAATGAAGCGGCGCATGTCTTTCAGCAGCACCGCGTCAGGCTTGGCGCGTATGACCATGCCGTCGAGATACATGAGGCTCTTGATGATGTCGAACATGCCTTCGTCAAAGTGCATGCCTGAAAGTACTCCGAGCCGGATGGTTTGCATCATCTTTTTTGTGAGGCTTACCTGGCTGACGGTCTTTCCAGTGAAATCCGCGTAGAGGGCGAGAAACTTTTTTTCGAAATCGGCGAAAGCGCGCCCGGCGATGGAGTGCTCTGCCATGGCGTTGAGGCAGCGCGCTGAGGTGACATAATCGTAAGCGCTCAGGGCCTCGAAGAAGTAGAAGAGATTCTTCCGCATGCGCTCGGGGACACGGCCGATATAGCCGGTGTCGAGGAAGTAGAAGTTTCCATCTTTGAGAACGAGATTTCCGGGATG